>Ga0105238_10000046_pt1 | contig 147344 bp, 100 predicted proteins | sample KBSC34metaG_FD_81526 | JGI IMG/M metagenome (GOLD analysis project Ga0105238, IMG submission 81526) | Corn rhizosphere microbial communities from Kellogg Biological Station, Michigan, USA - KBS C3-4 metaG | ecosystem: Host-associated > Plants > Roots > Rhizosphere > Soil | place: Michigan...
AAGGGGGCGGCGGGACACCGCATCCTCACAGTACACCTCCGTCGACACCTCACGCGGGCGGAGGCACGCCCGCTGGTGGTAAAGGTACGCCCCATGTTCCCAACAATCCGGGTATTCCCAAGGTCAATAACAATACCGGAACGCCCAACGTCACAACCGGCGCTGGGACCGGACATCCACACACGACTGTTGGTGGCGCCGCCGGAGTGCACGCCGTCGGCACGACGGTCGTCAATAACAAGAATGTGAACGTCACGAACATTCAGTCGAACGTCAACCGCACTCCTCAGATCCATGGCACTGTCGGCATCCACCAAGCCGAACACACGCATCATGAGATTGGTGCCAACCATTTCGGTCCCGTCGCACACGGTGCTCCGGCCTATCACAACGTTGCAATGTTGCACCAACCGGGGCCGCACTGGAATTCTTACCATCAAGCCTATGTGGGAAATCATCCAGTTCATCTGGCGTACGCCGGGTACCGACCCAGCTACTATCACCATCCCTGGTATCACGGCCCCTGGGCAGGACACTCGTGGGGTTGGGGCTGGGGTTACAGCCCAGGACTCAGCTTTGGCTTCGCCGGATCGGGTTTTGGAATTGGCGTTGGATCAGGCTGGGGCTATCCCGCGTATTATGGGCCCTACGGTCGTTACGGATACTGGGGACGACCGTTGGGCTGGGGCTTCGGCGGCTGGGGCCTGGGAAGCATGGCCTATTCGTCTGGCTACTATCCCTACTACAACCCATATTATTCCGTCGCAGCCTATCCAAACGTCGTATACAACTATTCGACGCCAATTCCCATCGCCGTCCAGCAACCGACAGGGATCGCCACAAACATCAACGATCCGTATGCGCCGAATCAAACTCAAGTTAACCCGGCGTTCGACGCAGCTCGTGATGCCTTCAGACAAGGCGACTACTTGACGGCTCTTTCCAACGTTGACGCCGCCATCAAGCAATCGCCGACCGATTCAGTCATACACGAGTTTCGTTCTCTGGCGCTGTTCGCTCTGCACGATTACCGTCAATCCGCCGCAGTGATCCACTCGGTACTGTCGGTGGGACCCGGCTGGGACTGGACCACGATGAGCAGTCTGTATGCTGATCCCGCGATCTACACCAATCAGTTACAGACATTGGAGAACTATGCCGCCAGCAATCCACGCTCGGCAGACGCCCATTTCCTGCTGGCGTATCACGACATGATCGGAAATCAAAAGGGAGCCGCTGCACGCGAGTTGCAAACGGTTACCACGCTGATGCCAAACGATCGCCTGGCGCGCGAACTATTGATGATGGTTCAAGGGCCGCCGCAACAGGCTCAAGCCGACCCCAATGCTGTGACGATTCCAGGCAACGATCCATTTTCTCCTGCGCCAGCCGCGAATCCGCCGGCGACGGCGCAGAACGACGTCCCACCGGCACCGGACGTACCGGCGGTCGATAAAGACCAGTTGCCGGGCACCTGGAATGCCTCTCGCAGTGATGGTTCGAAGTTCCGGTTAACGATGCTGCCCGATGGCAATTTCACCTGGAAGTATTCCGTCCCGAATCAGAAGGGCGACGAATTCAGCGGGACATACACCGTTGACGGTCCTGTGCTGACTCTCGAACGCAAGGAAGGCGGTGCCTTGGCGGGTACCGCAACATTCCAAGGTAACGACCGCTTGAACTTCAAGATGGTTGGTGGCCCACCAGAAGACAAGGGCCTGGATTTCGCGCGGTGATTTGCACTGTCTTCGAAACGAAACATCCGCACGAGACTCGTGCGGATGGTGATCGGTATCGGGGTTTAGACGATTACTTGGCGCCGGACTTTTCTTTCGCTTTCTCGAGCGAATCGAAGTAGCCCTTGATGCTTTCGTGATAGCCGGGTGGAATCTGTTCGGTGTTCAACGCTTCCATCGCGCCTTGCTTGACCGAATTCATCAGTTGTTTGTAGTCGCGAACGACTTCTCCCTTTTCGGCTTCACCCTTGGTCTGCATCGACAACAGCATCTTGCCTGCGACGACGGCGGATTTGGATTGTTCGGTCTTGAAGCCAGTTTCAACCGAGTCGTCCTCAGCCGCTTCACCACCTTTGCCGAAACCGGATTCACCCGACTTGAACTCGCCCTCTTTCTCTGCAATTTCGTCGCTGTTATTGCCGCTCTCGGCGAGCATCTTGTTGTAGAATTCTTCGTAGTCTGCCAATGTCTTGCACTCGCCAGTCTGAGCACCGTCCAGTTTTTCCTGGTCGTTAACCTTCTTCGCCTGCTGAATCGTCTTTAGAGCCTCTTCCAGCTCTTTCATGTCCTTAACGGCCTGTTCGACCTGTTCCACTTCCTGTTCGCTCAGTTCCAGCGACTTCATCGCGGCCTGCAACGCTTCCTGTTGCATGTCTTTGTTCTCGGCCATTTGCATCTGTTGCATGGCGCGTTCGAGGGCCGTCGACAGTTGCTCGTCATTCATCTTTTCGCGCGCCATCTTGTCCAGATTCTGCAGGCGTTCTTTCAATTCCTGCATCAACTCGTTTCGCTTTAGCGGGTCTTGGGTCGCGGCCAGTTGCTGCAGCTCTTCCTTCAGTTCGCGCAGTTCGTTCTGGATTCCACCCGCGTCGCCTTCCTGCAGTTCCTTGATCCACTTCTGCAGCTTTTCATCCGGGTTTGCACCAAACTGCTGATCGCTCGATGGCGACGACTTCATCAGGTCTTTCAGCTTTTCCGTGCTCAATTGACGCCACAGCTTGCCGATGTCCTTTTGTTCGGTGGACAGCACTTTCAAATTCTCTTGCTTCTGATCGGGCTTCATTTTGTTGAAGGCCAGTTTCAGGTCTTCAATCGCCAGATCGGCAGAGTTGCTCTCTTCGTGTTCTTCATTCTTCCGTTTGACTTCATCCAGACGAAGTTCGGTCGCCTTCTTCGATTCAGCCAATCGTTGATTGCGAGTCTCATGCAGCTTGGCAGAAGCAACCTTGCCGAACGGATCAAACTGTGGCACAAACTGCACCCCAATCGCGATCAGGCAGGGAACCCAGATCGTGTGCCAGAACCGATTGTGCCATACAAAGGGCAGCACGCGATCGGGCTGAATTTGCGAGGCGCGGGCTTCGGCCGACTGAACGACGAGCGGCTGATATTCGCCCGCGGAACTCTTCAGCAACGAAACCGTCAAGTAAAGGTCTTTGGCACCTGTCGAATAGTCGACCATTCGAGCTGCGTCGGGCATTGTCGGCCGACGATGGAATAACCACGCGACCAGTAACGACACCACAGGCACGGCACCGAAAGCCAGCCAGGTCGAAGCGATCGCCGGCATGGCGATCAGTCCCGACAGGCGCGAGACCAGCAGCGCGGTGGCGAATACTGCACAGAAGGCGAGGAACAACCAATAGACACTGCGGCCGACCGCCGCCAGCCGCATTCTCTGCAGAACTTGCCCGAGCAAACGTGAAGTCATTGACGCTTCTGGCATGTCTCGTTCCTTTGCAGACGATATGTCTCAAATCGACATCCAGCAGCTTATCCCGGCAGAAATTCCGAATCAAGCGGGAAAATCGATTTCATCCGGTCAAAAGCTCGGGAAAGTCGACCGGCGGTAAGTCGTTACGCCGTCGGCAGGTTCGCAAGCGTTTGACGGTCACTGAGTGGGGGTCTAGGATGCCTGTGAATGGTTTTTGGAGTCGCAATCCGATTGAAAATGGTGGGACTGCACCGAAGACGGGCCTGTCGTCACCCTGCAAATTGGTCATGGCCCCACGTTTTCCCTGGCTGGTCTTGAAACGCTGGAACTGACTTTGAGCAATACTTCTGACGAACGAGATGACTGTATTCACGACGCCGCAAATAGCTCCACGGCGGACGAAAACGGAAACAAGCCGCCGGTGACCGTCGATTTGCCGCGCATTGAACGTGCCGTTCGAGAAATCCTGGCAGCCGTCGGCGAAGATCCGGACCGTGACGGGTTGCTCGATACACCGGGCCGCGTCGCCCGGATGTACTCGGAACTGTTCGTCGGACTGCGCGTCGATCCGGGGCGACATCTGAAAAAGGTGTTCGCCGAACAATATGACGAACTGGTGCTGGTTCGCGACATCACCTTTAACAGCATGTGCGAACATCATCTATTGCCATTCATCGGCACGGCTCACGTCGGTTATCTGCCGCGCGGGAAAGTGGTGGGCCTTTCAAAACTGGCTCGCGTGGTGGAAGAGGTCTCTCACCGTCCACAGGTCCAGGAACGAATGACGCATCAGGTTGCCGATCTCTTGCAGCAGGAACTGGACCCCAAAGGTGTCGTCGTGGTGATCGAGGCGTCACATTCGTGCATGACGATTCGTGGCATCCGCAAACCTGGCAGCCTGACAATCACCAGCGCGGTCCGAGGTTTGTTCAAGACGAACCACTCCAGCCGCGCCGAAGTGATGGCCTTCATTCAGGGCAAACGCGGTCAGTATTTCTGATTCGATCCCGGTCGAGTTCTATTCAGATCACTCGTCATACCGACTGTTGCTGACCAGCGGCGAACTCGATTCGAAACCCGCAAACGACCATCTCTGCAGGAGCTTCATGCATGATCAATCCGAGCATCCATCGTCCAATGATCACCGCGTCTTTGATCAGTTTTTGCTTGCTGAATTCGCGTGCATTCGCTCAAGAACCAACAAAGGTGAATGCCAATGTGTTGCCGTTTGTGGAACGCAGTGCACTGGCCGGTGCTGTCATGCTGGTGGCCGATCGGGAAAAGACACTGGCTGTCGAGACCGCGGGTTACTCGGATGTGACTGCCAAGACACCCGTCAAGGGCACCGATCTGTTCTGGATCGCATCGATGAGCAAGCCGGTCACCGGGACCGCCCTGATGGTCGTCGTGGACGAAGGCAAAGTTCAGTTGGACGACCCCGTCGAGAAATACCTGCCCGAGTTTCGTGGCAGTTGGTTGATCACTCAACAGGACAATGATCACCAGTTGATGCGCCGTCCGCTACGGCCAATGACCGTTCGAGACCTGCTGCGGCATACCAGCGGCCTGCCATTCCAGTCGGCGATGGAAACTCCGACGCTTGATGGTCTGCCGTTGCCCATCGCCGTCCGCAGTTACGCGATGACCCCGCTGATTTATGAACCAGGCACTCAGTATCGTTATTCGAACGCGGGGATTAACACAGCCGCCCGGATCATCGAAGTCGTGACGCAACAATCCTTCGAAGACTTCTTGCAGAAGCGGTTCTTCGATCCACTGGGAATGAAGGACACAACCTTCTGGCCCAGCGATGAACAGGTCAAACGAGTCGTCAAGGCCTACTCACCAACCGACGACAAACCAGGATTAAAAGAGATCAAGATCAGCCAATTGACGTATCCACTGAACAATCGCCAGCGAGGTCCGATGCCAGCGGGTGGATTGTTTTCGACGGCTGCCGACATGGGAATCTTTTGCCAGATGATTCTGAACAACGGCGAATTCCGCGGTAAACGCTACCTGTCGGAAAAGGCCGTGCAAGAGATGGCCAAACGGCAGACCGGCGAGGGGATCAAAGACAGTTATGGATTGGGCTGGGCTGTTGGCGATGGCTGGCTGGGACATGGTGGGGCACTCGCCACCAATATGACAGTCGATCACAAGCGCGGACTGGCAACGGTGTGGCTGGTTCAACACGCGGGCTTCCCACAAGACGGTGACAAAGCGCAAGGGGCCTTCGTTCAGGCGGCCCATAAGCTGACACCGTCCAAGTAGCGAAGTGCGAGATTTGACATGAGTGTCCAAATGAACGAGCCGGATCTGATTGAGATCCGGCTCGTTTCGTTTGGATTGCAATTCCGCAGTGTCACAATCACGCGGTTGCCACATGAGTCGGGAAGTCGGTATATCCCTTTTCCCCAATCGGGCTGTACCAATCTGACATCGGAGCCAGATCGTTCAGCGGCCAACCGTGACGGAATCGTTCGACCAGATCCGGGTTGCTGATAAAGGGGCGGCCAAACGCGATGAGGTCGGCCTGGCCCCCGGCGATCGCCGCTTCGGCCGTCTCTTGCGTGTAGCCGCAGTTCCCCATCAGCGGACCTTGAAACACCTTTCGAAATTCTGCCAGCGCCATCGGCTCACCCAATTGATGAAAACCGAAGGCCAATCCGTCCATGACATGGAGGTAGGCTAAACCGAACTGATCAAGTTGCTGGGCAACATAAGTGAACTGTTCACGGAAATCAGGCGAACCCATGTCGTTGTAGACACCGTTCGGTGACAATCGCACACCGACTCGGTTGGCAGGCCAGACTGTGGTGATCGCTTCGACGATTTCCTTCAGAAATCGATATCGATTCTCGACGCTGCCACCGTACTGATCGTTGCGGTGGTTTGTCTTCGACTGCAGAAATTCGTCGACCAGATATCCGTTTGCTCCGTGAATTTCGACGCCATCAAATCCCGCCACCTTCGCTCGTTGTGCCGCCTTTCGATAGTCGTTCACGACCCGCGGAATCTCGGCGGTCTCCAGGGCTCGTGGCACTTCGTACGGTTTCTTGCCCAGAGGAGTATGGATGTGATCGCCATTGATCTTGATGGCCGACGGTGCGACGGCCGGTTGGCCGCCGTGAAAATCGCTGTGCGACGAGCGGCCCTGGTGCCACAATTGCAGGAAGATCAGTCCACCGGCCGCGTGCACGGAGTTCACGACCGGTTTCCATGCGTTGGTCATTTCGTCGGTGTAAATCCCCGGCGATTCGTTCCAGCCGTTGGCTTCTGCCGAGATCGTTGTCGCTTCACTGATGACCAGGCCGGCGGAGCTGCGCTGAGCGTAATACTCGGCCATAGTGGCGTTGGGCAATCGTACGCTTCCGGCGCGGGACCTCGTCAGGGGTGCCATCACAATACGATTACGCAACTTCAGGTCATGCATCAAAAACGGTTGGAACAGCACTTGGTCAGACATGTGACAATCTTTCAAATCATTTCAGATTGGTGATACATCAGTAGAGAAACTCGTCGAGCGGCTTTCGATTTCACAATTCAGGCGGCTGGATAACGGCGACGCAAACATTCAGATCGCTGCCGCGGCGTAATCCACGCGTCTTGCAAATCGGAACATTATTCACCTGTGCCCGTTTTCAGCGACTTGCGATCCAGACTTCCAGCTCCCGAGCCGTTCGCCATGACGAGAACCATCGTTCCGGCCATCGACAGATTCTTCATGAACTGAATCATCTGCTGTTGTTGATCATTGCCGGTGAAGTTCCAGAAGTCATGGAAGTAATAGGTCGCCAGCACCAGAAACACGAACAGCAGCCCGGCACCGAAGCGTGCCTTATAGCCGATCACAATCGAGACACTGCCAATAATCAGGAATACGATCGCTCCCGCCAGCATTACCTGCGGTTGAGGAACTCCTTCGGACGCCATGTATGCGGCGACATCGTTGAATTTGGGAATCTTGTTCCCAACGGCACTCAACAAAAAGATCGTGGCGATCATCACACGGGCAACGATGGACAACAGACTTTGAATGGGATTGGACATGATCAGTTCTTTCTGCGTTTTCTGTTGAGAATTGGAGTCTGCGTCGATGGCACACTGGTCAAATGGAGGCGGACGTTGAGACAGTTTCGATCGACAGGCTCGGCAGGTGATCAGCATGGTCACGATCTGCCTGAAGAGGGACCGGGGCGATTGCTCGAGGGCAAATCTTCCCGGTCCTTCGCAAGAGATTCAGTTGAGATCAAACAACATGATCTCGGCATCGTTCGTGGCCGCGATCGTAAGTCGGGATTCGTCACTCACCGCAACACCATCGCTGGTGTCGAGGGCCTGGCCGTTGACCGACACCGAACCTCGCAGAACCTGCAACCAGGCATGACGGTCTGAGCCCAAATCGTGAACGACCTCCTGGCCTTTCGTGACCTGGGACAAATAGATGCGAGCGTCCTGATGGAGCAACAGGGAACCGTCGGCAGCATCGGGCGATGCCACCAGTCGCAATCGATTCTGTTGGTCTTCGGCGGGGAACCGTTTCTGTTCGTAGCTGGGTGTAACTCCTTTCCGATCGGGATACAACCAGATCTGGTACAGGTGCACAGGCTCTTTCGTTGACGGATTGAATTCGCTATGAGTGATCCCGGTTCCGGCCGACATTCGCTGGAATTCGCCCGGTCGCAGAACTTCGCCGTTTCCCATCGAGTCTTTGTGTTCTAGTGCTCCTTCCAGGACGTAGGTCACGATCTCCATGTTGTCATGGGGATGTGTGCCGAATCCCTGTCCGGGAGCGACCCGGTCTTCGTTCATCACTCGCAGTGACCGAAATCCCATGTGACTGGGGTCGCGGTATCCCGCGAACGTGAAGGTGTGGTACGCGTTCAGCCAACCGTGGTTGGCATGACCGCGATCGTTGGCTTTGCGAACTCGCAGCATGTTGTCCCTTTCTGTTATCAAGTTGGTTGAGGCGTTGATTGGTGACGTCGAATGCGTCTGACACTGATGAATACACGTGACATGGAAATATCTTACATGTCATCTATTTTCCCGAAGAAGAAAAGTCGGCCGACTCCACTCAAGGTCATTCACCGCATAGACTTAGACGACATTTTTCCAGCAAGCGGCTCAGTTCTTTCAGCTCGGCGCGACTGAGGTGCCCCACCAATTCATGGTGCAAATCGCGGAGCGGGGAATCGATTTCTGAGACCAGGTTTTTGCCTTTTTCGGTCAATTCGATGTAGATCACGCGACGGTCGGCCGAGGACCGGTCGCGTTTGACCAGTTCCTGCAATTCCAACCGATCGATCAGGCCCGTCATGGCGGGGACGACCTGGATCATACGTTCCGCAATTTCCAGGACAGGCAGCGCCTTCCCCTCGCCGCGCAGGATCCGCAACACGTTGTACTGCGACGATGTTAGGCCGAACTGCCGTAACAGACGACCGAAGCGATTTTGGAACTGGTCGTTCGTCCGCAGAATGTTCAGATTGGCTTCTTCTTCCAGCGAATTAAACGGCCGCTTCTTTTTCAGTTCATGCTGTAACTGATTCGGAGCCATGACAGTCACCTGCCTTTCACGACAATAGTTGACATGTGAACTATTCTCGTGTGATGCCAGCTGTCCGTCAAGTTTTTGGTACCGGAACGCCACGCTGCTCGACCTGTTGCTAACGCCGGTTTCAGAATCAGCCCTGATTTGAATTTCTGGCCGAGACAGATTCAGATGACGACCGATTCCTCCGCGACCACAATCATGATTATCTGATTCCTACACGCTCTTGATCGGAGTGTTTCATGGCGAAGAAGAAGGCGGCGCCTTCCGGGACTGGTGCGATGACGCTAAAGCTGCAGGACAAGACGTTCTGTGTCGCAGGCAAGTTCGATACATATGGCAACGACACGCGCGACGCCATCACGGCAATGATCACCGCCGAAGGTGGCTCGATCGTCGACAACGTGGGGCCATCCATCGATTACCTCTTACTGAAAGAACCTCAGGGCAAATCGTCGCACGAGAAGAAGGCAGTCCAACTGAACCTGAAGGGATCATCCATCACGATCCTCGACCCAGGTCAATTACGAACGATGGTCACACCGTCGGCTGACGATGTCGACGCGTGGTTGCGTGCGGGTCCCGCCGGACATCAGCGACTGGACAAGACGCTTGAAGCGATGCAGTTCATGCCGCGGTTTCACCGGGCCAGTTCGTTCTACAACGTGGATGGACTCGACCTGCATGGACAGGATCTCAAAGGCATCCCGTTGCGATGCGTGGCACTCGACAACGCAAATTTGAAACAGGCCAAAGCAGAATTCTTGGACGAAAACTCCGAGACGTTACATTTCGCCTATGGCTACCTGTCGGTCGAAGCCGAAGACGCCGCGCTCGGTCCCCTTGAGAATTCGAATCTTGATGGCAGCAAATTGCACGCGATCTTTGTGAAGCTCGATCACTGCTCATGCCGAGACGCCGATCTTTCGTTCAGTGCTCTCAGCGGCGACAGAAATCCCGTCATCAAGAACTGCGACTTTACGAACGCCAAACTGGTGAAGTTCCATTTTGGCAATCCGAATTTCTCAGGTTCAACTTTTCAAAAGTCTGATCTGAGTCGCGCGAACATCGAAGGTTGCACCGCCAGCGGGCTCGATTTCCGTCAGGCTCGTCTCCAATCCACGAAGGCGGAGAAATCGGATTTCGAGCGTTCGGATTTCACTCAGGCGGACCTCTCGGACGCCGAACTGATGGGCTGTAAATTCGGCAAGGCGAACCTGACGAAGGCCAGGTTCTGCAATGCCCTGCTGATGCATGCGGACTTCAAAGGAGCGACGCTGGACGGAGCAGACTTTACCGGAGCCAACGTTGCCGGCGCCGACTTTACCGGCGTCAATACTTCCAAGGTCAAAGGTCTGCCTGAGAAGGCCTCTCGAGTCGCCACGGCCGGACCAAAATTGAAAGAGCTGGCAGGTTTATTAAATCAATCAGCGCGGTTGGACACGTCGATTGAAGTTAGGACGGCCACTCAATCAATCGTTCTGACAGCCAAGCAATGGTGGCATCATACCGACGCAACATGGGCCCAAGCGGCGGACCCGAGCGCCACAGTGAGTTGTAATCTCGGCAAAGCGACCCTCGAGAATGCGATGGTGGCTACCGTGAACTGTTGGCCCGAGGCGGTTCCCCAAGCGCACACGATCCAAGTCAGTGCATCGAAGCTGGCACTGACACCCAAGAAACTGAAGCAACTGGCCTTGGAAGCCTGGTACGAGACATATGGCTTGCCCTGTCCCACCGCGGCCGAAATCGATGCCTGGGCAAAAACCTCCGCCGCGAAAAAAGGTGAACAGCGTGACCAAATGCTGAACGATCTTGTCCAGGAAGGAGGCGTCGAACGCTGGAATAACCTCCGGCGGACGGATCAGTCGTCGACCAGAGCCTTTCCCAAAGCTCAACTGGCCAAACAATCTCTCGACAACGTGGCTCTCACTTATTGTGACTTTACGGGCAGCGATTTTTCGGGAGCGTCTCTTGCCAACGCGGACTTAGTTTGTGGTACGTTCAACAAATCGAATTTCGCTGGCGCCAATCTCAGCGGCCTGGGGGCACTCGGGGCCAAGTTCATTGACTGCAATTTCAGCTCCGCCAACCTGGCTGGTGCCAAGTTGACCGGAGGGAGCCTGCGCAACGCAAACCTGATGAAAGCGAATCTGGCTCAGGCCGAGATCAACAGCGATCTGTGCGGCGCGAACTTGACTGGTGCGAAATTCAAAACCTGCGATTTCGGGACCGCCTCGTTCGACGAAACGACTCAGTTTCCCAAAGACTTTGTGCTTCCGGAATCCCTGGTCTGGAAGGGGAAAGGCATCGATCCCAGGGCTCAAGCCGCAGTCGCCGCCGCGACCAGCGGTGGTCCCATCGACATGGAACAGTTCATGTCCATCATGCAGGCGTCGGTCGATGTGGAGCGCATGAAGAAGGCCCTCTCGATGCTGAAAGCGGAACGGTTTCGACTGTTTGCCGAAGCGAACGGAGAACATCTGATCGGCGTTGTCAAAAGCCAGAACGATCCGGACCTGGTCTATTCGTGCCGATTGACGAACGAGGGGCAATTCGCCTGCTGCACGCAAAATCTTAACAACTGTGGCGGACTGCGCGGGGCATTGTGCAAACACCTGCTCGTGCTGATCATCGGGATGACGCGCGGCGGCGAACTTGATCCGACGCTCGTGAACGAATGGATTGCCGCCAGCCGGTACAAGAAACCGGAACTCGACAAGGATGTCATGAGTGAAACATTGCTACGGTACAAAGGTGCCGAGGCGGGTGAGATCGACTGGCGACCCATGGAAACGATCCCGGAAGATTATTTCTCACTGTGATCGACATCACAGTTTGACGACGAGTACATGAAATTGCGTTGGCAATCAGCAGGAATCTGAATGACAGCAATCGTCGAAGTCATGCAAACACTCGAGCGGCTGAACGCTGAACTTCAGGACTTGCTGGTACGTGGCCTGCGTGTCTGCGGTCCTGAACACCTCCGGCCATTGCGAGCGATCCACACGGAACTGAAGCGGATCGGTGCCGACTATTTGACCGGACGTTTAACGATTTTGGTGGATGCGATCGACTCCGATCAACGCGATTCCGCAGCGGCCCTGTTGCAAACGCAAGCCGCCTTGCGTCTGTTCGAACGCATCCTGACGCTGCGTGCCGTCGAGCAACAACTGGAAGCATCAATCGCGGTGCCCGCCAGCGAGGAGGACAGCGAATGACTCTGGTCGCTGCTGATCGGCAACTTTTGATCCGCCAGTTGGGTGAATTGTCCGGTGCGGTCGAAGAGATGTTGTTGTCGGGACTCACAACGGCTAGCGACACGACTCGCAAAACATTCGACGTCACATTCCGCGAAGCATCGCGTTTGCGACTCTTGCGACTGGCCTCCACGCTACGTCAGGCAAATGAAGAGATTGGACGATACATCGGCAAGTCGACGGAGTTCTCGGCCAAACGACTGGCCTTCTTTCTGAATCGAGCCTGGCTATTGGCGCGAGGCCTGTTGCGCGCGTTGCAATCCAACGACGACGGGGAATTGGCGAAGCTGATGTGGATCCCGTCGACGACGCCGATTGAGAGAATCGACGTTGTCACCTTAGGTGTCAGCAAGAGAGTCGCCAAAGGCGCATTCTGTGCATTCGAGTTTCGCCTGCGCGATGTCGCCGACACGTCCGAAGAGGCACGCGGGCTAAGCTGGTCGTATGTATTCCCGCTCAAGGCGGACATCGAAGTCCCTGCCGAAGCATTCTTGCAGTTGCCGCAGAAGCAGAATTTCAAAGCCTCGGAACTGCTCGAACCGAAAGTCGCATCGATCACCAAGGCCCTGATTGCTCAAGACGAACAAGGCAATCGGCGACTGACGCTCTCGGACCATAGCACTGTCACGCGTGGAGAGGCATTTGCCGACTGGTCGCGCTTTCAGCACTGGACACCCACATCGGTCTTGAACCGAATTCGAACCCACGAACCGACACCGTTCGAACTGGAAGTCGAACTCCAGGATGAGATTGTCCTGCAAGAGTGGACAATTGGCGATGCAGAACCCGATCAGCGCGACGGACAAATCGTCTATCCCGTGCAGACGCCGACTTTGTCGATGCGAGCTGTCGTCCCGGCGACGGCCGACGGAGCCACTCTGCGGAACCAACTGGACGAACTGCGCAACCGCCCCTCGCGTCCGCCGCTGTTCGGCCTGATGCATTTCGAACGCGCCCAATTGATACTGCAGCCCTTGTCAGTGTTCGAAGAGACTGGCCCCAAGTTGTTGACGATTTCTGACCAGGCGGTCGATCGAGCCGCCTTGCTGAAGACGATGAAATTCTGACCTGCAGATTCCTCGATTGAGTTCACCACGAAAGATTTGTTTATGGCCAAGAAAGCAACCAAAGACGACACGGCATCAAGTGAGCCCACACCGACTTCTGCTGTGAACACCGAACAACTGCGTGCCCCGGCGGAAGTGCGTCATGCCGACCAGTTGCTTGCGTTGCAGCAGAACGATCAGGATGCGAAACCGCGTGCGTGGCACTTGTCACCGCGCGCCGTGCTGACGTACATCGTCGGCGGCAAGACGCTGAAGGCCGATATCAACGGCAAGAAAGTTGATGTGCCGATTACGCGAAAATTCTTCGGAGACGATGGTGTTGTCGAACGATCGATTGTGACTCTAGCCTCCGAACGAGCATTGCTCCTGGTCGGCGAGCCGGGAACAGGCAAAAGCTGGTTGTCCGAACATCTGGCCGCCGCGATCAGCGGCACGTCAACACTCACGATTCAGGGCACCGCCGGGACGACCGAAGAGCAGATCAAGTATTCGTGGAACATTGCTCGCATCATCGCTGAAGGTCCCTCGCCGCAGAACCTGATCCCGTCGCCGACGATGGTGGCGATGAAATCAGGTTCCCTGTTGCGGTTCGAAGAAATCACGCGCTGTGTACCGGATGTCCAGGACGCGCTGGTGTCGATTCTGTCCGACAAGGCAATCGCGATCCCGGAACTGCCTGATGCCAACATGATCTGGGCCAAGCCCGGGTTCAACGTCATCGCGACAGCGAACTCGCGCGATCAGGGCGTCAACGAACTGTCGGCCGCACTCAAACGCCGCTTCAACTACATCCACATCCCGATCGTTGCCGATACCAAGACCGAAGTCGAAATCGTGCAGCAGCGGTCGAGCGAATTGATCGCCCAGTACGAACTGCCGGTGAAGATCAATCCCCCGATCCTGCAGATGCTCGCCACGGTCTTTCGCGAGATCCGGCAGGGCAAAACCACCGAAGGCGTCAGCCTGAAGCAACCCAGCACGACACTGTCGACGGCCGAAGCCATCGGCGTGGCACTCGATTCCGCTCTGCACGCCCGGTTCTTCGGGAGCGGTGCCGTCAATCCGGGTGATGTCGCTCGGAACTTGGTCGGCTCGATCGTCAAAGAGGATCTGAACGATCTAGCCATCTTGAAAGAATACAACACGCTGGTCGCCCGCAAGCGTGGCGCCGTCGACAAAGGCTGGAAAGAATTCCACGACACTCTGGCCGATCAACTGGGTTGATTCCACGAAAGCATCATTGAGACCTGGGGACTGATTTACTGACTACGCATGGAGCTGACGTTGTCTGTCGCGATTGATCTTACCGAGAACGCAGAACCGCTGGATTCCGACGTTTTGGCCGCGCAAGTCGACGCAGTACTGAACGAGGATCTGTATTGGTTCCCGGTGCGCCATCATTCGGCAGCAGTCTCGCGGCACGTCGAAGCGGCGATCACGAAGCGCAGACCCAAGGTCGTGTTTCTGGAAGCCCCCGCCGAAGCGCAGGCGCTGATTCCGCATGTCATCGATGCCGAAACGCGGCCGCCAATCGCGATCTATTCTTCCTACCGCGACGACGACAATGTGCTCGGACTGGCCGGCATCGCCAGTGCGGCCCCGACGATTCCGCCGCGATTTGCCTGCTGGTATCCGCTGTTGGCCTATTCGCCCGAATTGATTGCGATGCAGGCCGCGGCAAAAGTCAGCGCTGAAGTCGTCTTCATCGATTTGCCCCACTATGGCAATATCACGCCGCACAAGCCCGAAGCGGCGATCGACGCGGACAAGACCGCCGACAAAGAGCCCGTGCTGCATGCATTGGACAGCGATCAATTGTTCGTCGAGAGCGGGTTCTATCAGGCGCTGGCTCAGGCCGCGGGCTACAAATCGTGGGACGAGACTTGGGATACATTATTCGAATCGAGTGACAACAACGCCGACACCGAATGGTTCCGGCGCGAGCTGGCTACATTTTGTGCCGCTGTCCGCATGACGTCCGACCCGATGCGCATCCAGCACGACGGAACGCTGGAACGCGAACGTCATTTCATGCAGGTGATTCGTTCGACCCTGAAATCGAAAAATATCAAACCGACAGACGCGATGGTTGTCTGTGGCGGTTTCCATCTATTTCTAGATCGCAACGACGACACGCCCGTGTCCCAGTTGCCTGCTGGTACAGTCTACACGACCGTTGTTCCCTATTCGTTCTTCCGGATCTCGGAACTGTCCGGGTATGGCGCCGGTAATCGAGCACCTCAGTTCTATCAGACGGCATGGGAATTCACGCGCGCCGGACGTCAGGATGATCTACTGGCAGAGTACGTGGTCCTGGTGCTGAAACAGGCGAGAAAAGAAGGACAAGCCGTATCCTCGGCCGACGCGATCTCGATCACGCAGCACGCGCGCATGCTGGCCGGACTGCGCGGTCGTTCCAGTCCCGTGTTGGACGATATTCAAGACGCGATCATCACTTGCTGCTGCAAAGGCGATCCGGCCGAAGAAGGCGTCAAACTGCGACGGGCCATCGACGACATCAACATCGGGACCAAAATCGGCAAAGTCACCAGCAAACTGGGACGATTGCCGATCGTCACCGACTTCTATCATCAATTGTCGACGTTGGATCTTGGCCAGTTGCTCGATAAAGAGAAACGCCTGAATCTGGAACTCGACAAACGACAGGCATTGGACGAACGACGCAGCGTGTTTCTGCACCGGTTGATTTATCTCGAAGTACCCCTGGCCACTCGCCGCGATGATTCATCACCCGATCTGGCCACAGGATTGCTCTTCCGCGAATACTGGGGACTCAAATGGTCGCCCAAAGTAGAACCGGCACTCGTCGAACAGAACCTGTATGGCGATACACTCGAAGCGGCGGTCCTGTCGAAACTGCGCGAGGCACTCGCGAACGACGGTAATCAGGCCGGGGCTGCCTGCAGCCATTTGCGGCGTTCGATCGACATGGATCTGCCCAATCTGGTGAGCGAAGTGCAAATTGCCTGTGGCACGGCAGTCGACCAGGATCCTCGGTTCGTTTCACTGTGCGTGGCGCTTGGACATTTGCTGATCGTCGATCGCTACGCCGTCTATCGCAGCTTGCGGCGGGTCGAATTGGCTAGCTTGATCGTGCGGTGCTTCGATCGAGCTTGTTTTGCGCTGGACGATGTCGCGTCGGCTCCTGAAGACCAGCAGGCTGAAGTGGTCGCCGCTCTGCAATCGCTGGCTGAAGCGTTGCTGAAGTGTGAATCGAACAGCGGCGCTAGCTTTGCACTCGATCGTGACGTGTTCGTCGAACACGTCCGCGGCGCCGCAGCTCAATCGACCGTGCCGTTTCTACGCGGAGCGTTCCTGGGGATGCTGGCGGAGTTACGCGACATCACCGCTGACGCACTGGCGAAGGAAGTATCGGCGTTCGCTCTGTCGACGCCCGATCGAATGGTGTTTGCGGGAGACTTCCTGGAAGGCGTTCTGGCCGTTTCGCGTACGTCGGTGATGTTGGGCGCCAAGTCGCTGGTACGGGCGATCGACGAACTGTTGCGCGCCGCCGATTGGAACACATTCCTGACGATGCTGCCGCGACTGCGTGCCGCGTTCGAACGACTGCACGACCGGCAGGTCGATTCTCTGGCGGCAGCCGTTGCTCGGAAGTATGGCTTGTCGCCCGACCATGTGGAACAACTGACGGAACTGAAGACATCGGTCGGTGCGGCCGCGATCATCGCGGACATCGATCGCCAGGTGGCCGAAATCATGTCCAAGTGGGGATTTTAGATGTGCGTGTCGCACGAACGGACCGCGTTGGAACATGGGTAAGAAACGACGGGTAACCCGGCCGCGGGTCGGCGGGGCTCGCGATCGAGTTGGGTTCGGAATAGGCATGCGGCTCGCGCGTTGCAGGGCGCGCGGGACGCCAAACGAAACATTGGAGGCGGTCTAGATGTCGCATACGGACAACCATCTGCTGGCGCGCTGGCGATTGGTACTGGGCAAAGACGCCGAGAGTCATCAGATCAATTGCGGTGGCGACGCGGATTGCGAACGAATCGAAGCGCTGGTGGGATACCTGTTCGAAGGCGGCGATGGAGCCAGTAGCTCGAAAGATCGACAGGGCGGCCTGGGTCCAGGCCATGCAATGAATGTGCCTGATTGGATCGACGGCGTTTCGGAGTTGTTCCCTCGTTCCGCCAAGGAAGTGATGGAACGCGAACTGGTGCAGCGTCGTGGCATTGCCGAATTGCTCGACGAACCCCGCATCCTGGAACAGATCGAACCGAATGTGGAACTGGTCAAGACGCTGCTGACGCACAAGGATTTGCTGAACGAAAAGACGCGCACACTGGCGCGCAAGATCATCAAGCAGGTCGTCGAAGAACTGAAAAAGAAAATGCAGGTTCAGGTCGAACAATCGATCACCGGTGCCATTCGCCGCGACAAGCATTCACCGCGCCCCGTCTTCCGCAATCTGGATCTGAAACGGACACTGGCCCGCAATCTGAAGAACTACGACAACGATTCGGGCAAGCTATTGGTCGATCGGTTGTTCTACTTCGCCGCCGAACGCAACAAGCGACCCTGGCATGTGATCATTTCGGTCGACCAATCAGGGTCGATGCTCGATTCGGCCATCTTCTCGGCCGTGATGGCCTCGATCTTCGCGGAACTCCCGGCGGTCAAGACGTCACTCTACCTGTTCGATACCGATGTCGCCGATTTGACAGACCAGGTCGGTCAGCCCGTCGACGTGCTAATGTCGATCCAACTCGGCGGTGGGACCGACATCACGAAGGCCCTGCAATACGGTCAGCAACTCGTCCGCGAACCGTCTCGTACAATCGTGGTCCTGATCACCGACTTTTACGAAGGCCGCGACGAACGCGATTTGATTCAACAAGTGCGCGTCATGGCCGACAGCGGCATCCGCATGATCGGTCTGGGCGCACTCGGCTACGACGCTCGTCCCGCGTACAACAAGACCACCGCCGGAAAATGCCGGAAAGCCGGCATGGACATTCTGGTGTGTACGCCGGAAAACCTGGCAGAATGTATGGCTCAGATCATTCGAGGCTGACAGGTGTGTCACCGCGTATTGGAACTGTTGGTAGTCCTGAAAGTCAGCTTTGTTCAGGCTAGGCGATCTCCAACCCGCGAATAAGGAATCAGCATGGCTGAAGACTCCATCATCGAACTTGGCGGTCACGAATCCCCGGATGAAATTCGGTTACGGGCAGAGCTTCCGTTGCTGTTGAAGAGTCGCTGGGCCGCATGGATTTTTGTCGCCGCCAGTTTCGTGGTGGCTGCCACGTCACTGCTCCTGTTCGTCTATCAGTTCCAGTCGACGGATCTCTATGGCGAGCCGTATCGCGAAACAAGAGGCTCGTGGGTTCAATTGTTTGGTCATCTGGTGCGGGGCGCGGTCTCAGGTTGGCTGTGCATGGCGACTCTGCTCTACCTGCGCGAACTGGGAAGCTTGCAGGTTCGGGCGGAAGACGAACTCGGGCCGCTGTTCACTGCCATTTCGCGAAGTGTCAAAGCAATCGGTGTCAGTTGCCTGATGTTATTGAGTCTTGGAGCACTGATCGTCTTTGACAAGTTTTATGGGCTCCCAAGTTTCCCATCTAAGAGTCGTATGTCACAAGTCGTAGTTGACGACCCCGCGTCGATTGATGCGCCCGCAATCAGGGTGGCGTTACACGAAGCCCAGTACGTGGAAGCAGAGGGTTGGATCACGAACTCGATCGCAAAAACAAAGATCGTCCACGAACCGGTCTATCTGAACCCAGATCCCATTGTGGTGACCGAAGACATCGTTGAAGCAGCCCCAAAATTCGATGAGCACGGCGGACCAGCTTTGATGCTACGGTTCAGTGCAGCAGGAGCTGTGAAGCTGGGCGATGCAACGGAACGGCTCATCAACAAGCCGGTGGCAATAGTGATTGATGACGAGATTCTGTCGATTCCCACCGTTCGCGTATCCTTGCGCGATTCGGTGTTGATTACTGGCGAAACGACAGAAGAACGCCTGCGAAAAATCGCTGATTCCATCAATGGCTCTCGGGCCAAGGGACAAAACTCCGCAAGGTGATGCCGCGTCATTCGCGACGGTGTTTCATCCAGGACTCACGAGGTTGACAGGTGCTTGGATTTTTGCGCCGGTGGCGAACCAGGACACTGCAGACGGCAATACTGCTTGCCGTGTTCCTATTTTGCTTTCTGTTCATCGACCAAACGAGAAGCGAAGTGACGCTGATCAATCGAGCGTACTATCCGATCATGATTGAAGAGATGTTTTTCGGCAACAAGATTGAGAATCCCAAAATGGAACCGTTCGGGTTTGAGTACATCCACATGAAAGACTCGGATGTGCTGCAAAACTACGTGCCAGGTCCGGACGAACGCATCAAGCGAACATTTCGCGTCAGTCGTTGGAGACTCTTTTGAGTGGCCTACATTTCGACGAAAGGACAAAGCACCTGGTACGAAACGAGTGCCGTCGAATATTGGGGAAATCGCATCACTGTCGAGTTTACAGACAACAATTCTACCCAACTGAAGCCTGGATCGACCCTTTTACGAAGGTGGGTGCGCCGGAACAGAAACTCGATCCCCATTCGCTCAAGTTGGCTCGATTGAAACAACGAATAGACCTGCTGCGTCGACAGCACGATCCCGATACCAACGTTTAGAGATTGGCTCAGATGGAGAGAGGATGAAGTCGAATCAGTTCAAGCAACTTGCTCGCTGTAGATTCAGCAAATCCGAGATCATTGATGTGCTGATCCAGTTCAATCAACTCCACATTTTCATGCCGCGCTCGAATCCCATTGTATAAGGCACTCCGAGCGGCAGGGTAATCAAAAGCCTTCCCAGCGTGATCGATGGCCGAGACACCTTTCAGCGGAATCATGATGCAAGTTGGTCCGATTGCAGCGGCGGCCTTGCGGCCAATCTCTTCTCCGAGCTTGCGGTTCTCTTCGACTGTCGTGCGCATCAGTGTGACTGTCGGGTTGTGCTGATAGAACTTGCGGTCTTTGAATTTTTCGGGGACCGTGTTGGGCGGGCCGAAATTGACCATGTCGAGAGCTCCGACCGAGATCACCTGGGGGACTCCTTTGCGGCCTGCAGCGGTCAAGCGAGTAGGGCCGGCGGTCAGGATGCCTCCGACCAGTTCGTCGGCCAGTTCTGTCGTAGTGATGTCGAGGACTCCGGCGAAGACCCCGTCATTGATCAAGCCTTCCATCGCTTCGCCGCCGTTCCCTGTAGCGTGGAAGACGATGACTTCATAACCGGCCTGTTCGAGGATCTGGCGGGCTTTGTCGACACAGGGTGTCGTGACGCCGAACATTGTCGCCGCGATCAGGGGGCGATCGGATTTTGTTTCAGCGTTGGCGGAGGATTGACGGGCGCGGACCATGCCGGCCATTGCCTGCGCGGCGTTGGTCAGGATCGGGCGACTGATCCGGTTCAGGCCGGCGATGTCAGCGACCGCGTTCATCATCAGAATGTCTTTGCCGCCGACGTAGGGCCGGGTCTGACCCGAGGCGAGTGTGCTGACCATCAGTTTGGGGATGCCGAGTGGCAAAGCACGCATGGCCGAGGTTCCGATGGTGGTTCCAGCGGAGCCTCCGAGCGACAAGATGCCATCGACTTGTCCTTCGGCATACGCCTTGGCGATCAGATTCGTGACCCCGATTGCCGACTGAGTGATCGCCTGGCCTCGATCCGCTTGTTGGCGGATCTGTTCGAGCGAGGCTCCTGCGGCGGTGAAGACGGCTTCGCGAGAGACGTCGGCGGGAAACACCGGTTGACCAAGACTGCCCGTGTCGACCACACAGGTTTTCAGGCCCTGCTGTTGCAACAGGTCTCGGACGAACTGAATCTCGGTCCCTTTGGTGTCGAGTGTTCCGAGGATGTAAACCGGCATGGACGAGCCCTTCTTCGGATGGTGGGTACTTCAAGTTGTTGGCATCGGTCTTTAACGCACCGGTTTCAGGACGACGGACTGCACGTCTCCTAGTGCTGGCAAGGGGCGGCTGGCGGGTTTCAGGGTCAGGCGGACTTCACCTTGAGGCAGTTCCAATTCACCCAGGGTCGTCGTCTGGTAATCATCCCAACTTGCCGTCTTGGTCACCGGGCGAGTAAACGATTTGCCCATGGCCTCGACCGTCACACTGTTGCCGGCAGCTTGTGGATCACAGGCCCATGTCCAACTGACCGAGTACTTGCCGGCAGCGGGAACATCGACGGTCCAGACGACCAGATCGTCGGCACTACTCCACCAACCCAGGTTGCGATGCTGTTCTTCAATGACGATTGTCGGGCCGTAGACTTCCGCTTCGAATGGAGTCAGCGTCAGCGTGTGTGATGCATCGGGTTTGATGACGCGTGGATCGTTGCCGGGAAACTGTTTCATCGCCGGCAGCGGAACATTTTGTCGGATATAGGCAATCAGAGACGCCGCATCGGTGGGTTTCAAGTCACGTTCCAGACCTTCCGGCATCAACGACTTGGCCGTACTTTGCAGTTCGTCCAGTTCGTTTCTGAGCAGCGTGACCTCTTTGCCCTCGGCCGCGCGCAATGTCAGGCTGCTGGCTGTTTCCGAAGCGATGATCCCCGTGTGCGTCACACCATTCTTCGTGACGGCAGTGAAGGTGAGATAGCGACTTTCGACCGCTCGATTCGGATCGAGAATCGCGGTCAATAGCGCCTCGGCCGATTTGTCGTTCATGGAGGTCAAATCGGGACCGACGACAGTGCCGACGCTACCCAGCTTGTGGCACTGTGAGCAGGTCTTTTTGAACAACTGGCTGCCATGTTGCGGATCACCGTGAGATCGGATCTGTGGCAGATACTCCGCGACCAGTTTCCCGCGATCAGTATTCACACTGACAGCCAGTACCTTGGCTGCTCGTTCGCGAACGGGATTCGATCGATGCGTCAATAACCTCTGACGGCTGGCGGCATCCAGGTCCGATGGAGAAAGCTGGCGCGATTCCAATGCGGCCAGCAGTTCGTCCTGCCACGGTTCGCGGCTGAACAGAATGTCGCAGATCTGCGTTCGTCGTGCGGCACCGAATGACCGAAAGTTGGCGAGCAGAATCGAGGCGATCTTCGGCGACGTCATCCGCGACATCGCCGTTAACGCGGCCGCTTGTATCTCGGGCGGCTGCTGTGGCGAGACGACATCGGCCAGCAGATTCAGGTCATCATTCGCTGAATTCGATTGGCCCAGAATGCGGACCGCGGCGACACGGTCCTGCAAATTGGCCTCCGTGTTCTTCGCAAGCGTCTGGGCCGCAGTCAGCAGCGTCTTGATTCTCGGAGCCAACGATTTGTTGTCAGCCGTCAACTTACCCAGCCAGCCGTCGAGAGACTTGCCACTGCGAGACAGTGCGGTCAGAAACTGTTCGAACGCTTCGTACTGCCAGCGCGCGAACTGCCCGTTCGCGGCCGGTTCGGTGGCGCGCGTCAACAGCGACACCAGTGAAGGCTGATCGTCGAACGCCGTGGCCTGACCCAAAAGTTGTTCGAGCAATTCGGTCTGAGTCGTGCCGCTTTTGGCAACGACCCCCAGAACCTCCGACAAGTTCGCTCGATTCAGGGAACTCATCACCGCCGCGATCAGATAAGGATCTCCGCTGGCGCTCAGTGCCAACTGCCCCAGCAGTTCACCTGTGCGTGTGTCCGCGAATTCGCCCAACGAATAGGCCAGTTGCAGACGCACCTGGATGTCCGGATCGCCCACCAGTTTGCTCAGTTGTGCGATTCGACTGGTGTCGATGTCTTTATTCGATTCCGACAGCCGAATGGCGTGTCGACGTACGGCCGGATGTGGATCTGACAACGCCGCCGTAATCACATCTGGGCTGAGTCCTCCCTTGAGCCCATCGAGCGCGCACAACGACTGCAATCGACAGGCGGGATTATTGCTGCTCTTTGCCTGCCTGCGAAGGAGCGGAATTCCGGCCGGATCGGCTTGTTCGATCAACAACTGTTGGACAAGATCACGCCGGCAGCCGTTGGAATGATCCAGCGCTGCCACCAGTTCGGCCGTTGTCAGTCGATCAAAACGTGGAATCTCGGGACGTACGATTCCAACCGGCAAGACGCGCCAGATCCGGCCTTTGTCATCACCCGCGCGGACATTTAATTTGCGTTGCCATTCGATCGGAATCCATTGCGGATGTTCGATGACCAGCCGATACATGTCGGCGATCCACAGACCACCGTCGGGGCCCGTTCGCAGCATCGTGGGACGGAACCAGTTGTCTGTCGACGACACGAATTCGGATTGTTCTTCGCCTGCGGGCCGCTGACTGGTAAACGTCGCACCGTCGGCGGTCATCACTTCGTGATGAACCAGGTTATGAACCGGTTCGCTGACGAAAACATGAGCGGACGGATTGGCGGCGAGCGATTTCGGCCCGAACAGCACGTCATCTCGGTAGACGATGGTTCCGCACGCCGATGTAAATCGATTGGCCGTGTGAAAGTCATTGAACCGCGTCAACGTCTTGCTGCTGGGAAAGACGGGAGCGGCACCGGGTGTGATCGAAACATCGTGCTGATGGTGCGGCGCGGCCAGAGATGAATTGCGGCGCAGATAGTGATCGTCCAGGACATAGTGCCACATTGGTCGGCTGTTGTTGTTGCCGAACCAATTACCCCAGTCGTCTCGGTTGCGACCGAACTGAGTGAGTCCGGCAACGGCCTCCATTTCGCCGGTGTCGGGACGAATCCGAACATCGCGGCCGCGCAGGTCGAGCGTTTGCTTCGTCTTCGTCGAAACGACCGTCCCCCCACTGTCACCGTTCGCCAGATACAGCCAGTTATCGAGGCCGCGCGTGAATCCATTGACGCGATGCTGTTGATTCCCTTCTGCGAACCCGGTGAATAGCAATTCACGGCGGTCGGCCTTGCCATCGCCGTCCGTGTCTTCGGCGTAGAAGATGTCTGGTGCGGCCGAAACGAGCACGCCTTTTTTCCAGGCGATGACGCCATTCGGGTATGGGACATCTTCCAGAAAGAGCGTCGACTTGTCGTAGTGGCCGTCGCCATCCAGATCAACCAGGAAGCGAACGCGGCCGCCGGGTTTGCCGTGTCCGTCGATCCCCAATGGATAGTCGGCCATTTCCGCGACCCACAGTTTTCCGTCACCTCCCCAGTCGAACGCGACCGGGTCTTTGGTCATCGGTTCATGAGCGACAAGGTCGATCTGAAAGCCGGCTTTTACGCGCATCGATTTGATTGCGGTCGTGGGCGATTTGGGATCGGGCAAGCGATCGCCCAAAACCTGATCGAACGAAACTCGAATCAGAAAATCGGTCGAGGCGGACGTGTCTTCATTGATCCAGCACAGATGCCGGTCTTTGACGAAGAAGCCGTTGTCGGATCCGTCGGCGCGGATGATGGGTAGCAATTCCTCGGCAACAGGCCGCGAACCACGCTCGGCATTCATCAAGGGAATGCTCCAACCTTTCTCTTTCGATTCGAACAACCACGCTCCATAGCGACTCGAGTTCGACCGCACCAGGTCCAAGTGACCATCACCGTTCAGATCGACGAACCGTAGACCTGTGTCCTTGTTCTGGTCATCACGCAGACGCAAACCAGGTGGAAACCAGTCCAGCGTCCGGAAGAGCGAACGTTCCTTGTTGACCACTTGAGGCTGAAAGGCGATGACCTTCATCACGCCGGTGGGGCCTTGAACAACGAACTCGGGAACACCGTCATGGTCAAGGTCGCGCAGTTCCATGGCGTGCGGGACTTTGGAAGCGTCACCCAATGCTGCCTGGATGGCGGCAGGCAAACCGAAATCGTTCAGCGTATCCTGCGTCCATTTATGCGAATTGCATTGAAAGAACCGGCGGTCGGCCAGTCCCTGCACAGATCGGCCGACAACCGAACCGGGCGTCCACCAGATCACGCTGTGAGCCATGTGACGATCCGCATCGGGAACCGACTCGGCGACCGGTCCAGCGGATTCAATCCATTTTTTCTCGCGAGGCGACCAGGTGCGAGTGACATTGACCTTTGAGTTGGCAATGACGACATCGATGTAGCTGTCCTCGTTGACGTCAATCAGCCGCGCGCCATTGTCGTTGCCTTGAACATCACGCAACGATTGACCGGCCAGCAGATGATTGTTCAACCGGTCGACGCATTCCTTGAACGTCAGGAATTTGACCTTCTTGCCATGTTTGGCCACCGCGTGATCAATAAGATCGACGACTTGTTCGGCCTTGATCCAGCCGTGCGGATGGAACACCAGATTCATCACCCCCTGTTTGACGACCGTAATATCGAGTGCCGCTTTCAGATCGCGCACCGTGTCAGGGTTGTTGGGTTGATGCAGGTGATTGGCCGACCAGTCACTGGGGACCATGCAGGGGAATTCCCAGCAGCGATTCTGAATCACGTAGGGGTAGGGATAGTTTTCAATCGTGTTGACGAAGGTGTCGAAGACCTGGTCTCCGCGTTTCAAACGGCGCGGAATGTACTTGCGCAGTTTCTCATTGCCATCCGGATCCACCAATAACTCGCGCGGGATCAGCGGATCGTCGGCCGTATATAACATGAAGACGGACGAATCGAGTTGCAGGAAGTTCCCCGCCGCCGTTGTCTTGTTGAAGATCTCGGAATAGAACCGCGGGCTGACCGTGTTCAACGAATCACAACAGGGCATCCGAAACGCCACGGGTTTGCTATTGGGAATCGCCCCCAGCAGATCGACGCATTTGTCAAAGGTTCCTTTCGATTTGGCGAAGTCGCTGTCCGCCAGCAACGGGCAAGGATGATCGAACGTGTGACATTCCAGGCTCAGTCCCTCCTGCAACCAGGACTGCAACTGGGGATCGTCGGGTTTGACGGCGCAGGTCATGATGCTGATCGGAGCTCGTCCGTCGATCGCTTTCAGACGCTGCAAGATTGGACGAAAATAGGCTTCGTACTTGGCCGGATCACGCATGTCGTCGATTGCCAAGACAACGATGCATTCGACGCCGTTGTCTCCCACCCACTGGGGCGTTGTCAGGCGTGGAAAGTTGCGATCGGGGAACCAGACTTCGTTCGAAGTGAGCGAGGAAAGCTGGCTTTCCTCGGCGGCAGCGGACGTCGAGTTCGACGCCAGCCAGATCGAAGTCACAAGCGCCATGCAACAGAACACGCCGTGGCGTGCGCGATGAAATCGAAACGAAGCAGAACGACGTTCGAGCATGAGATTCTTCCAGCAGGTCGAGTCGTACAGAACTGGTGGTCAATGATGCCAACCGAGCCGAAACGCATCAATCAACTCGTCAACATCGGTTGGGCATTGCAAGATTTACAACCGAGCGGGATGTGCCGCCGCGGTCGTCAATAACTTGCTGGAATTACCGTTGTTGCTGCGGCGCAATGCAGCCAGACGACGACTTGCAATCCTTTTGTACAGACGAGTTTGATGCGATCTTCTGACCCGTACGGGAGGAAATGGACCCGTCGTTGCTTGCCGACGTCAACGAAAGAGGGTTTTGGTACAAGACCTGCGACATCGATCGACTGTGCAACGAAGTCGACGAACCAGAACACATGTTTGACGATGAAGTCCGACTCTCAACTACTGAAATTCCCCTGTTTTTATGTGTCATTCCGGTGCCGGATGCAGCGGTGTGACAAGTGTCCCCGGAAAGGAAATGGTCATGTCTACTATCAAGATGATGGCAACTGTCGCGACTTTGAGTCTGTTGTTCGCGGGAACGGCGTCGGCCAATCATTGGCATCACCGACACTATCATGGCTACGGTTATGGATATCGTCCCGTCGTTGTTGCCCCGGCTCCAGTGGTCGTTGCACCGTATCCAGCGCCAGTTTACGCACCGGCTCCGGTCTATACGCCAGGCCCGGTCTACGCCCCCGCACCTGTTCCGGCCGCCGTTTATGCTCCGCCCGCCTATGGTTACGGCGTGGTTGGACCGCGTGGCGGTTTTGGGTTCGGGTACAACAGTCCAGGATTTGGCGTCTACGTCGGCCGCTGATCGCGGATGATGTGATTCGAGTTGACGTAAAACCGCTGGTCCGCCACAACAGTCCGGTGCTCACTCACGCATGAAATAGTTGATCGCCAGCGATCGATTGTTTCACCGCACGAAGTCTGAGCCGCCGGACTGGTTCATTCTTTGGATCACATCGGAACCGCCTGATCGTTTGGATAGGATGACAGACAATCGTGAACCGGAAGCGCGTTTGAATTGTCCTGAGAGCGACGTGAAATAGGATTCACACCGGTCGAGGGTTCTTGTGATGAAGCGAGCAGATTGAACGATGTCGACTGACAGTAGCGCCGCGTTGTCGGAACCTCAACGCCTGACCAGGCAGGATGCCACGGTCGGGATTCTGGTGGCGTTGAGTATTTCTCACTTGCTGAACGATGTGATGCAGTCGCTGATCCCGGCTCTCTATCCGTTGTTGAGCGAGATCTACACGCTGAACTATACCCAGATCGGGTGGATCACGTTCACATTTCAGTTGACCGCGTCGCTGCTGCAACCCCTCGTCGGGATGTACACTGACCGGCGGCCCTGGCCCTATTCTCTCGTCGCGGGGATGGGTTTCACCATCATTGGCTTGATGCTATTGGCGACCGCCAATACGTATGTGGCGATCCTGCTGGCGGCAGGAATGGTGGGCGTCGGATCATCGGTCTTTCACCCCGAAGCGTCGCGTGTGGCCAGGTTGGCGTCGGGCGGCAATTACGGGCTGGCTCAATCGCTGTTCCAACTGGGCGGAAATGCGGGCACGGCTCTGGGTCCGTTGCTCGCGGCCTGTATCGTCCTACCGTATGGGCAAGGTAGCATCGCGTGGTTTTCGCTGGTTGCCATCGCGGCCATGATCGTGCTGTGGAATGTGGGACGCTGGTATCGCCAGCATCTGTCCGAACGCCGAAAAGTGGTTCGGTCCAGCAAGGAGGTTGTCCGTTCCAGTCTGTCGAAGTTTCAGATCACTATCGCGATCGGAATCTTGCTGTTGCTGATCTTTTCCAAGTATTTCTACCAGGTCAGCTTGAGCAACTACTACGCGTTTTACCTGGTGGAACGATTCGACGTCTCAAAGGAAAGGGCGCAGATCTACCTGTTCGTCTTTCAAGCCGCTGTCGCTGTCGGCACGATCGCGGGTGGTCCCGTCGGTGACCGGATTGGCTTTAAGACAGTGATTTGGTTTTCGATTCTGGGCGTGCTGCCGTTTACGCTCGTGCTGCCATATTCCAGCCTGTTCTGGACTGTGCTACTGACAGTGCCGATTGGCTTCATCATGGCCTCGGCATTCTCGGCGATGATCCTGTACGCGCAGGAGTTGATTCCCAGCCGAGTCGGTTTGATTTCGGGATTGTTCTTTGGATTCGCATTCGGCATGGCAGGTGTTGGTGCCGCGGCCTTGGGTTGGCTGGCCGATCGAACGAGCCTCGAATATGTCTACCAGGTCTGTTCGTACTTGCCAGCGATTGGCCTGTTGACGGTGTTCCTGCCAAACACCAGTAAACATGTTCAGTTGGTCAAGGCCTGAGCCACCCCTGAACGAGACGAGTTCCGGTATGATCTGATGAGGCTGACATCACTGTCCCTCATCAGTTCTCACTTGGAACGACTTCATGCGCTCGATCGCGATCCTGCTAAGTCTTGTCGCTTGCCTGACTGATGTCACTGCGCCGCAAACGGTCACGGCGGCTGAAACACAGAAACTGACCGTCGAACCTGCGCTCATTCACCTGCGCAGCGGCGCAGCCCAGGAGTGGTCTGATTGTCCGGAAATCGCGTCAGGAGCTGCCTGCGAACGCTTGTTCACAGCCTCTGGGAATTCGTCGCCTCAAACATTGATCTTGCGGCAGCAGGATGTGAAACAGGTTTGGAATGTCTCGCTGAACAAAACCAAACTGGGCGAACTGGTCCGCGACGAAAACGACATGGTCGTGACCTTTGTGATTCCAGCCGGAACGCTGGTGGATGGTGAGAACACTCTCAAGATCGATCCAACGGCCGCGAGCAAGAATCCGTCGGACGATATCCGCGTCGGACAAATCTCGATCGACGATCGACCTGGGGATCAGGTTCTGCAGGAAGCGACGACGGAAATTGATGTTCGCGATATCGACACCGAAACGCTGCTGCCTTGCCGTCTGACTCTGTTAAACGCTGACGGAGCGTTGCAGTCAATCGGCACAACGACGAATGACCATCTGGCTGTACGACAAGGCGTCGTCTACACATCGACCGGAAAAGCGAAACTGGCCCTTCCCGCCGGGAATTACGCTGTCTATGCCAGCCGTGGATTTGAATACTCGTTGGCCAGGACAGAATTGTCGCTGTCGCCCGGTGACTCGAAGCAAATCAGTCTGAGGATTCGACGGGAAGTTCCAACCCACGGATATGTCGCCTGTGATACTCATAGCCACACGCTGACTCATTCGGGGCACGGCGATGCCACGATCGAAGAACGCATGATCACGCTGGCGGGAGAAGGGATCGAACTACCTGTCGCCACCGATCACAACAAGCACATCGATTACCAACCGGTTGCCACGAAGGGCGGCGTTCGACAGTACTTCACACCGATCATCGGGAATGAAGTCACAACACCGCGCGGACATTTCAACATCTTTCCGATAACGGCTCCGGGAGCCGTTGTCGATCACACCCAGACAGACTGGGGCAAATTGTTTGATCAAATCGATCAGACGCCAGGTGTGAAAGCGAAGATCCTCAATCACGCGCGCGATCTGCACAGCGGTTTTCGACCGTTCGGCCCGGCCCATCACAATGCGCTCATCGGTGAAAATCTGGATGGCATGCCACAGCGATTCAACGCGATGGAAGTGATCAATTCGGGGGCAACGCAATCGGACCCGCTGCAACTGTGCCATGATTGGATGGGGTTGTTGAATCACGGTCTGTCGATCACACCCGTTGGCAGCAGCGATTCGCACGATGTCAGCCGCTTCATTGTCGGCCAAGGCCGAACGTACATCCGTTGTGAAGATCGCGATCCCGGCGCAATCGACACCGCGGCCGCCATATCCAGTTTCGTTCGCGGGCAAGTGATGGTCAGCTATGGACTGCTGGCAGAATTGACCGTCAACGGAACGGCACGCTCCGGTGATGTTGTGACCGGGTTGAATCAGGACCCGATTCGAGTCGACATCCGCGTGTTGGGTCCACGCTGGATTCAGGCTCAACGAGTGCAACTATATGCCAATGGTCAACTGCTGCGTGAAGCACCGATTTCGGACATCTCGGAATCTTCGGCCACGGGAGTGCAATGGCTTGGTCACTGGACTATCGAAAAGCCCGCTCACGATGTGCATCTGGTGGCGATTGCGACCGGACCCGGTGTCAGCGGATTGTTCTGGCCGATGGCCAGGCCATACCAGCCGGTGACACGCGATGGTTCAAAAACAGCGATCGGTTGCAGTGGTGCTGTCTGGCTGGATATCGATGGTGATGGAAAGCCAACATCTGCACGCGAAACGGCCCAACGAATGGTGAAAGCGGCAAATAGAAACTGGACGGAATGCGTAGCAAGCCTTCGTCAGTGTGATGCGGCCGTCGCGGCGCAGGTCGCTCATCTGATGTGGCATGCAGGCGTTCCATTCGAATCAGACTACATCGTGTCGCCACTGGCGGGCAGTTCAAAAGCCGTTCAGTCAGGCTTCAAGGAATACCAGCAGTCCATAAGAGAGAGCCAAATTGCGAAGGGGCGTCCAGACTAGTGCAATGGCACTGAGTTGAGAGATCACATCCAGAGGCCTTGGGGTGGCTGCGGTCGAGTCTGCATGCCCCGGATTCACACGCGAAATCTGTTGGTGGCCAAGAACAGCCGACGACAGCTCGCCAGAATTCGATCCGAACCGCACATTTCATCACACTCGCTCAGACGTAGAGTCACAAATAATCTGAGTACGGTCAGTCGTGCGATTGCAGCTTTGCAATTGCCCATTCAACAGCATCACGAACCATCGGCGAAGGATCGTCATTCAATGTCTTCAAGAAGTTAACGGCTGACACATCGCCAGAATTGCCGACGACGATGGCGGCATTTCGACGCAGCCCATCCCGGCCGGGTCGTTCGAGCGGTGTCTGTTTGAAACGAGCTTCGAATTGATCCTGGTCCATTTGCAATATGGCCAAGGCATTGGCCGGTCGTAGATCTGACTGCGGTTGGAAAGCGGCTTCGGACGTGACAGGGGCCTTGCGGTTCCAGGGACAGACATCCTGACACAGATCGCAGCCGAACAACCAGTTGCCCACGCCGTCGCGCAGGTCATTGGGAATGGGATTGCGAAGTTCGATCGTCAGGTACGAAATACATTTTCGGGCATCCAGAACGTAGGGGGCCGGAAACGCATCGGTTGGACAAACCTCAAGGCACCGGGTGCACGTGCCGCAATGAGATGTCTCGTGCGGTGAATCAGGCTCAAGATCGAGGTCGGTCAATAGCGCGGCCAGCAGCAACCAACTGCCGGCTCGTTTGTTGATCAGCATCGTGTTCTTACCGAACCAACCGAGTCCCGCCAGTCGAGCGAAGTCGCGTTCGAGCAGCGGTGCGGTGTCGACGACACCCCGCGTGCGACAGCCGGGACGCAACCTGTGCGCGGCGTCGGCCAGGCGTTTCAATTTGTCGCGCAACAGGTCGTGATAATCCTGCGAGCCCTGAGCGTACCGCGCGACTCGGGCTGACGATGGTTCGGCATTGGTCGCCGACCCATCGGATCGAGGTGGTTCGGTGTTGTAATTGATTGCCAGCATAACGATGCTGCGCACGTCGGCCAGCACATGGCGGGGATGTTCGTACGCCTCCGCTCGCCGCGGCAGGTATTGCATCTCACCGGCAAATCCTTGTTGCAGCCAGCTCGTCAGATGTTCAAAACCCGGCGGCGAAACCGCAGAGACGATTCCGACCAGATCGAACCCAACCTCACACGCGGCATTCTTGAGTTCCAGACTCAGCCGTTGTCGTTCGGTTGGTGTCGTTAGGGAATCGTCGATGGTGATGCCTCGCCCTGTAGACTGCGTCGCTCTATTGGCTGGCTGGTGCGTCCGTCGATGGATCGCCTTGAGTCGTATCCGACGGATTGGCCAGTTCCAGAGTATAGCTTGCCGGGTAGACGCCCCAATCGCTGCTGCGAACACCGTTCAAAGTTGAACCGGTATGAGCGTTGGGTGACCTGATCATCGTCACTTTCACAATGCCGCGCTGGCCGTGTTTCAACACACCCGCATGGACGCAGGCTGCGGCCAGAGTCGAATCATACGTGTAGAATTCTGTCCCCCAGACGCCACCATTGGTATTGCCGATAATATCGACGAAGAACGACTGATTCAGCCGGTTCACGTAGGCCGTCATCGACCCGGGATTTTGTATTGGCTTGAGGTGAGCCACTTTCATCTTGCGAATGCGATCACGAATTGCAACCGCCTCATCCAGTTTGGCTTCGCGTGTGTACTTGTCTTGTAGGACTTGCAAAGCCTTGACCACCTTGTCGCGTCGAGTTGCGATTTCCTGTTCGGCTTTGCGGCGGATATCGGCCGCTTCCTTCGCATGAGCGTCAAGAATTGCGGCGGCATCGTCCGGCAAGTCGTCTGGTTCTGGAATGGCTGGAACTGCAGCGGCAATTTCCTGCAGAACCAAGGCTCTGCCTCTTGGGAAACCAAGTCCGGGAATTTCAACGTCATCCTGCGCGAATGCGTACCAATTACAAAACCCGATCGCCGCACAACCAATACAAACCCAACTGGCTCGCAATTTCATCGTGTTCTCCCGTGAATTGAACCTGCGGCAGATGCTGCCGGTCTTGCTCATGCGAAGCGGTCACCGATTGTCCCGCGTTGGGACCTGGACTGCAAGACGAACTGTCTTGGCCGTCATTCCAGACGTATCGGCGGGTGCGCAAGTTCCATAGTTTCTCTAATCGCTACCAACATTTTGCCAGCGAGCTGTCAGGTCACCGCAGCCTGACCGATCGCTATCACCCGACAGGTCTACGTGACCGAGCGATGTCAAACCTTTGCGGCGCAATCTTGATCGACTGTGATCGGCGGGTGTTGCCGGTCCGTCGGGGAGATTGACTTTGCAGTAGAATTGGCGCGAAGACTGCTGTTCAGCGAAGGCAGAGATGAACCCGTTCAAGAAGCCGCTTGTTTGGATGTCAGTTTTTCCGGGACGCATGGAGGCTCTCAGGATCACGTGCCAGGACGGCGCGGCCGACCGGTTTCGTTACCAAACCCGTGGAGACGAGGTGGCCATGCCGACACAACTCAACTTTCGCGACCTATCGAGAATTCAATCCTTGGCTGTGCGTGGTGTGACAATGTGGTGGTTAACGGGAAGCGATCAAACGCATTCGCGACGAATCATGGCGCGGATCGTACTGGTCATCGCGCTGGTCTTCAGTTGGCTGCCAGCCCAGGCTTCGGAGGAAGCGGCGACCGAAGAGAAGCGGCGCGCTGCCGCGGTGGCCCTGAACTACAGCCGTGCTTCGCTGCATCGCATTCGCAAAAATCCATCCGTTCGCGTGATGATGGAAGAACAGGAAAAGATCCTGAACCATCTCGACCTGAACGGCATCGCGGACGAAGAGGTGATGAAGTTGTACTCGTCGGTGCTTGACGAGATTTCGCAAACGCAACTGGCCGATCGCGAACGCGTCGTGCTGCGCGAACGGTATCAACGACTGTTCGAACGAGATTTGGGTATCAATACGTTCGAGATTGCTGCTCAGGTCGCGACAGCTCAATACGTTTCTGCCGTCCGCACCGGAGCCAACAGTTGGTGGGATCACCGAAATAGCTCGGCCAGCCATGAACTGGATCTGTGGCAGGTCGACAAGAAGCGGATGACGTCGGTTGTCGAAAAATCGAGCCAGTTCCTGGACGTGTCGTGGAAGATGGCTCGCTCGCGAAAAATTCCGGATCGCTGGCTGGTGCGAGGCGACGATCTCGACAAGTTGGAGGCCGCTCAGCGTGAATCGGATCCTGCGGTACGACTGCGCGTGCTCAAGCGGATGGAAGGATTCATGGAATGCTATCCGCCCTACCTGTACTACGTGGCAAGAACTCAACAGTCGATGGGCCAACTGTTCGCGGCTAACGAGACTTATCAGAAGCTGGTCACGCTGGGGAATGGTCACTTCCGTAAGGACGAAATGCTGGCGGCGGGACTCGCCAATCGCGCGTTGATTCAAGCCTTCCTCAGCCAACCGAGTGCCCCAGAGACCGCACGGCAGGCGATGGCCTATTCATCGGACGCTTGGGAAGCCAATCTGGTTTGCGCCAATGTGCTGCAGAAGTTTGGTCATGTGGACGACGCCGAAGACGCGATCCTGCGTAACCTGGATGTCGGTTTGGAACGACCTCAAAGCCGCGTGGCGTTGGTGGGGCTGTATTATTCAGCTGACAACAAGGGCAAACTGATTGCGCAGTTGCAGGATCCAGAGTGGGTCAAAGATATTCCGGCGCCTCAACTACTGAAATGTGCGGCCAAGATCGGACAGCGCGATCTGCCGTATGCGGTGATCGATCAGTTGACCACATCGTTGCAAGGAACGCCCCGTCTGAACATCGGTCGCGATGATTTTGTGGTGGCGGTCAGTCCCGGTTGGCAGATTCAAACTGCCTCGGTCAGTTTGAATTGGGGCGACAAGACGTTTACGAACCCGCGCGTGACCGGTGGTCGCGATTCGACGCTGTTGAGCTTCGACGGGGTGGCCGAGTTCGGGACCCCCTTGACCTGGAATCACGATCTGCACGACGTGTCACTGACGATCAAGTATCCCGATGCGGCACCAGTGAAGCTGGTATTGAATTCGAAGGCGGAGAGTTCGAAATCGCACGATCATTCGAACATCGCACTCGTCGGACGTCGCCATCCGATTTATCGCGTGGTCGGACTGGAACAGAATGACACTCGACTGTCATTTCGCGTCCAGTCGGCATCGCTCGACGCGGTGGACGTCGCGGCCCCGATCACTCGAGCCACTGCCAAACCCGTCCTCAATGTCGAGGAAGATGCATCGAATGATGACACCGCGCCGGACGTTCAGCGTTAATTCTCGAGCGATCACAAGCGAGTTCATCTTATAAAGGCGATCGCAGCGGTCGCCTTTACCGTTTTGTCCGGACGAGACCAGCGATGTGGTGGCATCGATGAACGAACTGAACCAGCGGACCGAATCACTCACCCGGAAAGTACGATCAGCCATCCGATTTCGGACGCCAGGAAAATCACCGTGATGACGATTGCCATCATCGACATAGGAATTGTCGATCGACGAAACATGAAAAAGGCACCGAGCGCGCATATCGTCCCAATATGGGCCGAGAACGCCAATCCGAGAACTGCCCATCCCAGCAAGAAATGAATCAGGTCGCTGGCAAATTCTGGATAGGAAAACGCGATCACAGTCGCAAACAGGCCAAAGATCACGATGTGCCCGATGACTGCCGTCGCCACCCCGGCAGACTGAGCTCGGGTCCACTTCTCCATATCGATCTCGTGCTCACCGCGACGAACTTGTGAATCGCTTGGCGCCGCTGGTGACAATGTCGCATCATCGAACATGGCAGTCGATACGAAGGAAAAAGGTGGACGACTTAGCCTGCATACCCGGTACGCCCGTTTGATGTCGTCATGATCGGTCGGGATGAGTTCGATCAAAGTTTCACACCGAGCGCAATACTACGAAATCACGTCGCAGGAGCATTTGCAAACCACGATTTTGCTCGCAGCTAGAATCCCGTCACAAAGACGACCAGTCCGCCCGCCATCGTGATTTCCAGAATGATGGTGAACGCGATCGCCATCCTCGGTACGGAGGTGGTGGACTCTCGGAATAAACCGTCGGCGAGAAGCGCACCGACGATTCCGCACGGGATCGACAGCGGCGAGCTACAAATCGCCCCCATGATCGCGGCCAAGTACGATTGGTGCGGGAAACTTGATCGTCCCCCGTCCAAAAGAGCGAGCCACATCCACAGTACGATTTGACTGAAGAATGCGGTCCAAATCGCGATGGTGACCGTTTGCTTCCACTGAACCAATTGAGCCTGACGGTCCTGCCGCGTCTGAATCGCCAATTTGTTCGATTGGTGATCCGTGACATCGTCATCGAGCAATTCAATGATTTCGTCATCCGACACGATGGCACTCAGGATCAAGAAGTGGACGTCGCGGGATGGGTCTGTTCACACAATCAGGGCGCAGCCAGTTTACTGGGATCGGTTGGTCAATGACGACAGGATCGTTAGAAATGCGCGCAGTGCCCAACGCGAACGAAAAGTCACCGCATTAACGCATTCGAGAACTTTATGCGTTTGATCGCCTATTGCGTGGCCGCAAATACCAACAACCAGCCCGTAATTGTGATTTCCAGAATGATCGTCAATGCGATCGCCGCTTTCGGTACCGAGATTGCGGTTTTTCGGTATAGAACATCAGCGACGAGTGCGCCTGCGATCCCAATCGGAAATGCAATTGGCAAGCTGCAAACCGCCGCGAATAGTGCGAACAGGAACGGTCCCAGTACAGCAACCCCAAACGAATGGCGTTGGATGTCCGGGCGCGCATTGACAAATACACCGACCAACGTCCACAAACCGATGTGACTGATCAGAGCGGCCTGTGTCGCAATATTGACTGTTTGTTTCCACTGAAGGAGATTCTGCTCGCGATCTTGCAACCTGTTGGTCGCAAGATCTTTTGATGCGTTCTCCGATTCGATGATCTCGCGCGACATTCTTTTTTGACACCAATCGGGGCGCAACGAAAGAACGAGTGCTCAGATGTGCGAACTCTATCCAGCCAGAGATTCCATGGCGATGAACCACCCAATTATTGAAAACTCGATCAGCAGGGTCACGGCTACCGTCATTTTTGAGATCGAGAGCGTTGAGCGGCGAAACAGGTAGTAGGCGATGATCCCGCCGGTGAATCCGATGGGCACAGTAAACAACAGACTGAACAGTCCGTAACAGACAACGGCCGTCATGATTTCAGGAACCGCGTTTGGCGGAAGAGCCGCCAACATCACCATTTCCCACTGAACGATGAACAGCAACTGGCTGATGAATGATGTGCAGACTCCAGTCCGTTCGGCTTGCCTCCATTTGATCAAATCAAACTCGCGGTCTCGCAGGATCTCCACTGCCCGATTCATCGCTTGGCGGTCCCTTATCCCGTCTTCGAGCGGTTCGTCATCTTGCACGATTGCACTCAGAGTCGAGGAGCCAACATCGCAGGTAGTGTCTGTTCCAAGTCAAAGGTGGGCTTGTTAACTCAGTCTACCGGGATTGGCTGGTCAATGACGACAGACTCGTTCAAATCACGTTAATTTCCGAAGCGAGCCACGAGTAGCCAACCAAGGATCGTGATATCGGTGATCACGGCCAGCAGGAAAGTCATTCGTGACACGGAAATGGACGAGCGATCGAACCAGAAATGTGCCAGCCACGCACAGCACACGCCTGCGGGCACCGTGACAAACAGGAACCAGAGAAAATTCATGCCGAACAACGTCGCCAGATCGACCTCAACTGAGACCGATTCGGTGGCTGATAAGGACAGCACGGTCCCAGCCATCACCTGTCCGAAGGCTGTTGTCCAAAGTCCAACCACTTCAGCTCGACGACGAATCGCCATCGATCGCCGGAATTCAACAATCCGAGCCTGCTTTTCCTCAACGAACTGCCGCACCATTTCCCTGGCTCGCAGCGGATCGACATTGGGCATGATCGATTACTCACGACCCACGTCGCCATGGCCACCAGAGGCTGAAATCGATGCGGCGCAGCGCGACGTCGAGCAGGAAAAGGAGCATCGCGGCGGTGACGAGTGATGGCCACAAAGGCGTCGTTCGTTGAGCCGTCCGGGCGATCGGGCCGGTCTGGCCAAGGCTGCGCTGGTCGCCTGCGGAATCAACGTTGAAGATCTCGTCCGGTGACGGATCAAAACGACCTCCGGTGACGGTCGACAAAGTTTTCAGCAGTTCTGTGTTCGTGGGATGCAGCCGCAGTTCGTCCGGATAACCCACGATCAGGCCGCGTGTCTGCTGGTGCAACAGTGTCTTGCCGGCAGTCTTCTGCGACAGGTTCAAGTGGTACGCGCCGGATTGAGGTGTCTCGAGTTCCACGACGTATCGACCCGGAGCGGTCTGTTTCATCTCCAGCTTGCGTTGACCCAGCACAGGGTCGATCACAGTCACCTCGGTGTCGACTCGGTTCAGGAACTGACCGGCGGGGTCGATGGCATCCAGGCTGATTGTCGCCTTGCGGCGTTCCTGCTTGACATCAACGATCACGCCTTTGACGTCATTCTTGCGCATCGATTGGCGAATCACTTGAGCCCAGAATTTGCTGAATCCGGGCCACGTCAGCCATTCGGCCCCCCAACGACTTTTGGCGTCAGAAGTGAATGCCACCGTGGTACCCAGTCCATATCGCCACCAGGCCAGGAGTGGATCTCCCGATTCGGTGGCGAGAATGAATTCACACGTTGCCTTGGGTCGTGTCACGACATAGCCCAACAGGAACGGCGCGGTCTCGAAATCGATGTCCGCCAGCGTCTGAGTCGGACGCACGACCTGGGGCACGAAGGGCAGTTCGTTGATGGCCGACTTGCTGGCCGTCATCGTTTCCTTGGCAAAGATCTGCGGCAAGGAACTGGGTTCCATCGCTTCGAAGTAGCGGCCCTGACCGATGCGGGCGATCTCTTCCAGCAGCTTCGAATCACACCCTTCGCCGACAGCCACCGTGGAACAGGTGATGTGCGAAGACGCCATGCTTTGAGCGATCCCTTCGAAATCGCCCGGCGACGAGATTCCGTCCGTCAGCACGATGACGTGCTTCAACTTGGCGGTCGCGCCCAGCAGAGCGTTGTAAGCCTCTTCCATGGCGGGATACATCACCGTTCCGCCGCCCGCTTCAATACGACTGATGTCGTCGATGATGCGACTCTTGTTACCGGCGGATTGCAGATCGCTGACCCAATAGAAATTGCCTTCGAAGGCGATCACTCCGAGTTGATCACGTGGTCCGAGCAGCTCCGCAGCGCTCTTGGCGGCCTCTTTAGCCATTTCAATTTTCTCACCGCCCATCGAGCCCGACTTGTCGATCACCAGAATCATGCCCAGTGACGGCTTTTCCTTCTCCTTTTCGAAGTCCGAACGGACAGGAAGGATTTCTTCGAGGACCGTTTTGTAATAGCCACCCAGTCCGAACGACTGATCGCCGCCCAGCATCATGAACCCGCCACCGAGGTCCTGAACATAGGTTCGGGCCAGCTCCATCTGACGTTGCGACAGGCTGGTCGCGGGGACGTTCGACAGGATCAGCAATTCGTAATTCTGCAGGTCAGCCAGCGATTCAGGCATCCCTTCCACGGGGCGCACATCGCATTCGATTTCTTCCTGCTGCAACGCCCAGACCAGTTGCTGCGCCAGTTTTGGATCGCTTTCGATGAGCAGAATACGCGGCTTGCCGGTCGTGAATACCAATCCCGATTCGGTGTTGTTGTCGAGCAGCGTGTCTTTCTCCAGCCCGCTGACTTTGACGGTGTACTGCGCCAGGCGTTCGCCCGTGATCGATTGCTGGAACCGAAAACGATTTTCGCCCGTCTTCAATTGACGGCGTTCGCTGAGCACTTTGTGAGCACCGCGGTAGACTTCGACCAGTCCTTCGTCGTCGTGGTTCGAATTGATGACCACTTCGACATAGAACGGTTCCCCTTCACGGACCTGAGCCGGTACTTCGACCGCAGCAACTTGAACTTCGTTGTCGTCTCGTACTTTCAGTGGAATGGTGTCGATTGGAATCAAAGCCGACTGCGCGGAGTTGTTTACCGCTCCGCTGGTCGACATCGATGCTGTGCCGAGGGCGGCTTGCAGAGCGTCGCCGGCCGTCTGATTCCCATCGGTCAGCAGGATAATGCGCGGCACGTAGTCAGGGGGCATCGCACCTGTCGCGGAACGAATCGCGGCAGCGATGTCGGTCAAATTGCGATCGATCGCAGCGCCGAACGCGGCGGTAGGTGACGGTGTTCCGTCGGTGGCGGGAATCGCGGACGAATTGGCGGGTGGCGAAGGACGATCCTTGGACAAAGTTCCCGCTTGCGCTGCGAACGGCAGGAACATCACTTTGTGTTCACCCAGCCGCTCGGGATCGATCATGGTCGCATCCAGAAACAGATCGACTTGAGATTTGGGTGGCGGCTGTTGTGGATTGTCTGTCGGCACCGAGTTGGCGTCTTCGGTATCGACACTCAGGCTTTGATCGATTGCAAAGATAAAGAAATGCTGGCGTGTGGGATTGAGCAGCGCCAGCCCCGATAACGACAGTGCCAGCAGTGCCACAATCGTGCATCGCGTCAGTAACGACAGCAAGAGTTGAGCGCGGGGAAAGTCGGACAGCGATCGCCAGAAGTAATACGCCAGCAGCGGCAGGATCAGCCCCAGCGAGGCCATCCACCACGGATGCGTCAGTTCCAGTGAAAATGAATCCAACATACCGAATCTCACCGTGAGCCACTGACGATTGGATTGAACAGGTTGTCGATTGCTGTTGGATGCCGCATGGGATGCTTCATAGATTGATCCTGTTTCAACTGATGGTGCGACGTTGATAAAGGGCCCACTCCATCGACGTCAGTGCCAATGCAAACAGGATTAGCCAGAACCAGACAGGCGGAACTGCAAAACTGCGAAACACCAGTTCGCTCGATTGTTTATCGGTCGCGGTCGAAACTGGCGCGCGGGAATCGGATTCTGTCGCGTTTGCCAGATTGCAGGCAATCTCGAGCAACGGTGCCGGTCGATCGGTGGTGGCTTTCTGAGTGCTGGCTGAGGCGGAACTTGCCTCCTCGATGCGCCAGATGCCGCAATGGTTCAGTGGACCGACGTTGATCTTGTCACCACTGATCGGCAACGGCGAACGTTGCCCGGCAGGGCTGACCAGAACCAGTTCCTTGCCGTGCGGGAGTGCGGTGAAATCATTTTGAGTGACCGTCGTCAATGAACCCGTCGCGAGAGATTCACGCAGATCGCTCTTATTGCCGGCGAACCAGTGCAGCGCGTTGCCGACGGAAATTGGAAACGCGGTGAGAAGCGGCAGGTTGCCTTTGTCGAGATCGACTGTCAGAACCAGGACTTTGCCTTCAGGCCGATTGATGGTCATGTACAGCGGATCGGTGGAAACCGCGGCGGCAAGGACTTGTGCCTGGTCGGGCTGTAACGCCGTCAATTTGCGCGCTTCAGGCATCAGGACGTTGTCTAGCCGCACGTGTGCCATCAACGGCGAGTCTTTATCCTGTTTTGCAACGATTGCATTTTCGAGCTGTTCCCCGATAGTGAAGACGTCGCTCGAATTCGCCGGGTCGATGACAAAGACGTTGCCCGCGGGCAGCTTTGTGGGGGTTACCCGGTGATACACGACGACTGTCCCAGCCGGGATCGCCTCGGGTGGTTCCGAGACCACGGTGAGGTTGACGAGTGGGTTGGCTTCGAAGACTTTTTGCAGGAACAGATTGCCTGCGGTGACCAGGATCACCGGCTGGATCTCACGCCGCGGCAGAACGGCGCGGGCCTCGTTGTCGACGGTCAGAATATCGTCGATTTTGATACGGGCGATCAGATGGCCACCGGCGGCGGATGTCTTTTCGAAGATCTGACTCCACTTTGCACCCGGTTCCAACTTCAACGGTACGACATCGATCGGCTCGGACGATTCGCTTTGAAACGATGTGAAATCGACCTCAAACCGACATTCCATTGGCTGCCCTGATGCGTTCGTGACTTCTGCCAGAATCTGATAGCCCAGCGGATCGATCAGGCTGCGCCGGACTTGGAACTGCGTGATGCCAACATTGCCGGCCTGAGTCCCAATGACGTTCAGCGTCAGTTTGGTCTGTGGTTGTTCAGAATCGCCGACAGATTGACTCGCCACGGGAACTGCAGGGTCGGCATTAGAGGGTTCGGCTTTCGTAGCGGCCGGTGTACCGGATTGATATTGCTCAACGCCCGCAAAACAGCCATCGGAGTAGACAACAACTTCCTGCTGTTTGCCGTCCTGACGTTCACCCAGTAGGCGCTGACCCAAGGCAATCGCGTCCCCAATGTTGGACGGACCATCGGATGGCGGCAGCGTTTGTACGGCGTCTGAGAGGGCTCGTTGACGTCCCGTGAAACCGATGACGACTTGCGGTTGGTGTCCCGCTGCGATCAGCGCGAACTCGTCGCGATGCCGCATGCCGCTAATCAAGAGATCGGCGGCCTGTTTCGCAGCAGCCAGCCGCGTGGGAGAAACGTCTGTCGCGTTCATACTGGCCGAGTGATCGATCACGATGACAATGCGGCGGGCCGAGCGGATTTCCCAAAAGAAATAGGGGTCAGCCACGGACAGAACGAGCAGAGACAACAAAGCCAGTTGCAGCAGCAGTGAGACGAAGTGCCGCAGACGCTGCCAGATCGAGCGTGGATTCTGTTCGTCCAGGACCTGCTTCCAGAACATGACTGTCGAAACAGGTTGACGCCGCAATCGAATCTTAAGGATGTAGAAGACGACGATCGGGATGGCGAGCGCGAACCACCATAGGGAACTCGGCGAATCAAAATTCATGGCTGAGTGTCACCCGTAAGTGAATCGGTGGAAACGCCGATCATTTGCCGCGCCGCCAAAACCATCACCCGATCCTAACGGCCTGCGCGTCTCAAAGCCAGACAGCATGTCATGAATCAGGTGTGGTGAAAAGCGTGCGGCGCCGGTTTCTTCAAGCCAGCAACTTCGTCACCACGTTTCCGTGCACATCTGTCAAACGGAAATCGCGGCCCTGAAAGCGATGTGTCAGTTTGACATGATCGAAACCCAGCAGGTGCAGGATCGTCGCGTGCAGATCATGCACGTGAACTCGGTCGGTGGTCGCATTGAATCCGAATTCGTCCGATTCGCCGATCGTGACACCCTGCTTAACGCCGCCGCCCGCCATCCACATCGTGAAACAGTTGGGATGATGGTCACGACCATCGTTGCCGCCCTGAACCATCGGGGTTCGGCCAAACTCGCCGCCCCAGATCACCAGCGTGTCTTCCAATAATCCGCGTTGCTTCAGGTCCTGGATCAGTGCAGCAGCCGGCTTGTCGGTCTTGCCGCACTGGTCCTTCAAGCCACCAACGAGCCCGCCATGATGGTCCCACGCTTCGTGAAACAGTTGCACGAAGCGCACACCTTTTTCGACCAGGCGTCGAGCGAGCAGACAGTTGTTGGCGAAAGAGGGCTTGCCGGGTTCGGCACCGTACATTTCCAGCACATGTTTCGACTCGTTGGAAATGTCCATCAATTCAGGTGCGCTGGCCTGCATGCGAAAAGCCATTTCATACGAATTGATGCGCGCTGAAATCTCGGGATCGCCCGTGGTTCCCAGACGAAGTTCGTTCAGCTGGCGTAGCGAATCGAGCGACTCACGCTGGATCGTCCGATCAATGCCACGAGGATTATCCAGGAACAACACCGGCTCGCCGCTCGATCGAAACAAGACTCCCTGATTTACGGTCGGCAAGAAGCCGCAGCCCCAATTCGATTGACCGCCACTAGTGCCCTTTGAGCCTGAACTGAAGACAACGAATCCGGGCAGATCCTGTGATTCGCTGCCCAAGCCGTACAGCGTCCACGCCCCCAGGCTGGGACGGCCGAACTGCTGCGCTCCCGTGTTCATCATGATCTGACCGGGCGCATGGTTGAAGGCGTCGGTGACCATCGATTTGACGATCGCCACGTCATCAACGACCTTGGCCAGATGCGGCAGCAGTTCAGACAACTCGGCACCTGACTGGCCATATTTCGCGAACTTGAATTTGGGACCCAGCAATGTGGAGTTCGGGTTGATGAACGCGGCGCGGTAATCCTTGATCAAGTCGGCCGGCGGTTGCTTGCCGTCCCATTTCGCCAATTCGGGCTTGTTGTCGAACAATTCCAAGTGCGACGGAGCTCCCGCCATGAACAAATAGATGACTCGTTTGGCCCTGGGTGCAAAATGTGGCTGCTTGGGCAGCATGGGATCAATCAGCGCCGGTGCGGCCGATCCCTGCCTTGCCATCATCGCTCCCATCGCGACCGACGCGAGGCCGACACCACAGTCTTGAAAGAACCAACGCCGAGTCACCTGGCGCCCCAGTTCGAAATCGATCGGCAACATCAGCAGACTCCGGTGTTCAACTCGGCGTGTGAGTGTGTATCAGCCTCCCTTCACAGGAGGAAGATCATGATACCAATTCGTGTCCAATGGCGTGATCGGTCGTGTGAAATTTGCCGGGTTTTCAGCAACGCTAGCGGCGACAACGAATTGACCCCAGTCGATACAGGATCGGCCGGGGTGCAGATGAAATGCAGTCGGTTCGAATGCGCGTCAGAACGACTAGTTCGTCGCGACGGCTTCACGCTTTTCTGCCGAACGACCTTTCGGTTGATAGTCGCCTGGAATTGCACGGAAACTGATCGCAATTCGGTTCCAGCTATTGATGGTGACAACAACCCAGGTCAGATCGGCCACCTCTTGTTCGGTGAACTGCTCGCAAGTGGCCTCGTACAGTTCGTCGGACACACCGTGACTGATCTGCGTCACCGCTTCGGCCCATGCGAGTGCTGCTCGTTCGCGATCAGTATAGAAGGGCGTTTCACGCCACGCGTTCAAGGCGTACAATCGTTGTTCCGTTTCACCGCCTGCACGCGCATCCTTAGTGTGCATATCGAGACAGTACGCACAGCCGTTGATCTGTGAGACGCGTACTTTCAACAACTCTTGCAAGTTGTGTTCGAGCCCACTGCGTGCCAGGTACGCTCCGATGCTGAACATGGCTTTGACGGGTTCTTGTGAAACGGTGGCATAGTTCAAACGGGCCTTCATGATTTTCTCCTAATGCAAAACAGTTCGTGAATACGGTTGAATTCAGTTGTGGGACGGGACTGGCCAATGACTGAGTTTGTCCGGGTTCAGCACGACAAAGACGTTCTGGATTCTGCCCGATTCGATCGTGAACGAAAAAATCTGATAGATCCGTCCATCAACCGTGAACACTGCGCCAGGCTGTCCGTTGACGGTCGTCAACGTCAGTTGGCCAATGGTCTGTAGTTTGCGGAAGACCACCGAAACCAGCTTGGCGATCCGTTTCGATCCTTCAATTGGTTTGGGAGCCGCGTGGACCTTTCCTCCACCGTCCGAGAACAGAATTGCATCGTCAGTCAGCATCGCTTCGATGTCTTGCAGATTTCCATTGCGACAGACCGCCAGGAACTGATTCGCGACAGCGTCAACCTCTTCCTGCGTCGTTTCGAATCGCGGCTTCTTTTCCTGAATGCGCTGCCTGGCTCGAACGAGCAGTTGTCGAACGTTGGCCGGTGTTTTGTCGATCAGTGTCGCAATCTCGTCGAATTCGTAATTGAAGACTTCGCGTAGCAGATAGGTCGCTCGTTCTGAGGGCGATAATGTTTCGAGGATTAGCAGGAATGCCATCGACAGCGATTCAGCCAGTGGAGCGATCTCGGTCACGGCTCCTTCCCAACGTGGGTGAACAGGTTCGGGCAACCAGGGACCGATATAGGTCTCGCGATGTTTCAATTCTCGTAGCCGATCGATGCACAGCCGAGTCGTCGTTCGAACCAGCCAGGCCTCGGCATTCACAACATCGGTGGCTTGATGAAGTCGCAGATAGGCATCCTGAACGACGTCTTCCGCATCGGCCGAACTGCCTAACATGCGGTACGCAATGGACATCAGTTTCGGTCGAAACTGGATGGCAACTTCGATCGAGGATGATTCGGAGGGGTTCATTGGCGACCTTTCCGTAACGCGGCCCACTTCAGATGGCAAAAGCCAGACTCAACAGGCCCGCGGAAACCAGGACGATCGCACTGACGACAAACAGAACTCTGTTTATGACGGACATCCATAGTCCAAATCGTGCGTCTCAAAAACAAGGACGATCCAGCCCCAAGTTTTGTGACAACGGATCAAAATCTTTCTTACTCGGCCAGCCGATTCATCGGAACTCACTGTGGTATCAGCAGTCTGGTTGCAACGGTTATCTCCGCAAATCATTGTGAATTGGGCACTTTCTATTGTTTACAGAGAGTCTCGAACGAGTCCCTCGTGACAGAGCCCTGCCGTCGCTATGATTTGTGAATGTTCGTTGATCAAGTTGCCATTTATTGTAAAGCGGGTGATGGTGGTCCGGGGGCGTGCAGCTTCCGGCGTGAGGCTCATATTCCGCGCGGTGGTCCCGACGGTGGCGATGGCGGCCGTGGTGGACACGTGATTATTGAAGCGGACGAGAACGTCAGCAGCCTGGTCCATCTGGTCGGTGTTCGTCATTGGAATGCCGAAAATGGTCATCCCGGTCAGCCAACGCTTAAAGCCGGCCGTGGTGGCGAGGATACGGTGATTCGTGTTCCACCGGGCACTCTGTTGCGCGACGCTCAACGCGGCTTTGTCCTGAAAGACCTGGTTGAGCACGGCGAGAGCGTGATTGTGGCGCGCGCCGGCGATGGTGGCAAAGGGAACACCAAGTTCATGTCGTCGACGAATCGCGCACCGCGCGAATTCGGGCCTGGCGAACCGGGTGAACAGCGCAACATCATTCTGGAACTGAAGGTCATCGCCGACGTCGGATTGATTGGCAAGCCGAATGCCGGAAAATCAACCTTACTGAGTCGGCTGTCACGAGCGACTCCAGAAATTGCCAACTACCCCTTCACCACGAAATACCCCAATCTCGGTATGGTGCGCGTCGGACAAGAGCGCCAATTCGTGCTGGCGGACATTCCGGGTTTGATCGAAGGAGCACATGCCGGGGTGGGGTTGGGGCATGAATTCTTGAAGCATGTGGAGCGAACGAAGATGTTCATCCACCTGGTGGAACCGTCGCCCGACGATCAGTCAGATCCGATCGAGAATTACCTGAACATTCGCGAGGAACTGCGTCTGTACGACGAAGAACTGGCGCATCGGCCGGAGATCATCTGCATCACGAAGTGTGAACTGGCCGATGCGGATGCGGCGGCCGAACTGCTCGAAGAACGAACCGGGAAGCCCGTTTTGAAAATCTCTGCTGTGTCAGGCAAAGGTTTGCCACAACTGCTGCAGCAGACCGTGCGCATGCTGGACGAATTAGCGCAACCGATTTGACGCTTGCAGCGCGGGAGTCGAGTCACTTTCGCAGAGAGGGTCTTATTCCGGGAGGCTGTGGACGGCTGCCTTGAGCCGCCCACCGAGTTCGCTCGCTGGCTTGGGGCTCGAAGACGCGACTCCAGCCACCCAGTATAGGTCCCCTCTTTTCAAGCCGTCTGCTTCTGTTTCCGGCTCTGTGATTTGAGCAGTTTGGCCAGTTCTTCTTCCGCAACGACCCAGCCTCGGCAGCGAGCACTGCCGCACAGACATTTAATGGCTCCATCGGCCGACCACCGGTAATCGATGGTCAGTTCGGCACCTTTGCGGATGTCGGTCAGGGTTTCGACACTCACCTCGGCCGGCGCTGGCGAACCGTCTTCATGAAAGACGTCCGCAATTAATAGATGGCTGTTGGGATCGCAACAATGATTCAGGAATCGAAACGGACCGCGCGGTTCCAGCGACAGTGAACCACCCAGGTCGATGCAATACGAAGTTGCGTAATTCGGGTCGTCAATGACGCGCCCTTCGACGCAACCGATGAGCGTTCCTTTCGGAATATCCTGGCGAGCGAACACGCCTTTGCCAAATTGAACCTTGCCGACTTGAACCCAATCCAGCGCGGTGGACATCGTGTCTCCAGACCTGTTGCAAACTCGATCGCACAGTGAATTGTTGCGGACCGAAATCGTCAACGGACGTCTACGGCAGCGCAACACGAATCGAGCGAGGCGACACGATACCCGACAGCGTCAGAACGTCAACCATTCAAAGCGCGCGCTTTTCGGCTGTACGAAGCCGATCGTCAAGCGAAGACCTGTGGCAACGTCGTGATGGCGCGGAACAGCGGCAAATCGATATCCGTTTCGATGGCCGTTCGCGGGATGGCCAGATGATCCTGCTGACTGTAATGGCAGTACCCACCCAGGTAGGTGAAAGACCAGCGAAAGCCATGTCGCGCGAGAGCGTCTCGCGTCGCGGCGTTAAAGCTTTTTGGTCCGCCCACGGGATAACTGAAGGCATCGATCGGTTCGCCGAGTTCTTCGATCAGGCGACGGTGGCACGTCCCGATTTCGACGTCCTGTTCTTCTGGTGACAAATTCGCCAGGATCGGGTGCGTGTGCGTATGACCACCGAATGTCATGCCGTTGTCACGCATTTCCCGGATCATGTCCCACGTCATCCACAACTCGTGAGCAACCTGATCAGGACCACGGCCGCATTGCAGAGCTTCGCCCAGGAACTTCAGATACTCGTCCGTAAACGATCCCGAAAGCCCCTTGTAGATCGACAGCAGACGGTTGATGGCGAGTTCTCGATCCGGTTCATCAAACGAGACAGACGCCGTCGTCCAGCGATTGGGTTCCAATGCCTTCAGTGGACTCGACCGCACCATCCAGGCAATTTCGTCCCACCAGGGCAGTTGAGCATTGTCGAGGAAACCGGTCGTGATGAAAAATGTCGCCGGGATCCCATGCGATTTCAGGATCGGGTAGGCATTAGAATAGTTGTCTCGATATCCATCGTCGAATGTGATCATCACTCGCCGCCCACGTCCGTTGGGAAGGATCGTTTCGAAGTCAGCTAGACTGACGACGTCGAAGTTTTCGGCGATCATTCGAATCTGGGCGTCGAAATCTTCGTCAGTGGCACTCCACAAGTTGCGGTCGAGCAAAGAGTGGTGCCAGTTGCCGATCCGGTGATAGTTCAGGATCAGGACGCCATCCCACGCCGAGGTGGCTCGCAGCATTCGGCCACATCCTGTGTAGTCGAGTGCTCGCGCAAACAAGCTGCGTTTCGAAGTCCGAACTGACATCAATTTCCGCTTCCGAGGGGACCAGCAGCGTGGTTCGCCTGGCCCAGCGAACCGACACAATGAGGACACATAATCCCTACGTTACGTTTTGCAACACGTCCAATTGCATTTCGGCTGCATGGCGGAAAGATAACGATTTCTTAATCACGTCAGGCGGAATGTCATGCGACGTAATTCATCGGCATGATCGATAGCAAAAGAGCAACCGGCGCGCGATGAAGAATCGGCGCGCCGGTCGTTGATGAATTGGGGCGGTAGGCAATTTTTTGCAGGCCGTTGCCGGAATCGACGTTGGGCCGTTATCAGAGCCTGCGTTACCGCTTTGACGTTGAGTTTTGTGGTCTGGATGCGGTTTGGGACGCCGGCCTGACGGGCACGCCTGATCCCCTGGGGCCGTTTTGTTCCCTGGATGCCGTTTGTTCGCGAGGTCCCGTCGTTCGGTCAGAGGCTGGCGTGATTTCGGTGGGATCAGAGTTTGGAACGACCATCGTGTATCCCCTGAGACTGGGCTTATATGGGTCCTTGCCCCAGCTTTCCGGAAGGATACGACGCTCGTTGACTTTGATCGAATCAAAGGTGTAGACGATGTCGAGTCCAGCAGGGTCCAATAACCGAACCTGCGAAGGAAGATAGTTCTTCTTTTGCAAGGTGATTCGCGCGATTTTGTAGTTTTGTTTGTCTTGGTCTTGACGCGGCGTCGCGTCAATGACCGCACTGTCTTTGCTGTCTCGAACCAGTTTCAGAATGTACCTGCGTTTTGCTTCTTCCGCTTTCATCCCGAACAAAAACGGGAGTGGACTGTTGACGATATTCTTTCCCTGTTGATCTTCGGGGATGTCTTCATGCTGGTATGTCTTTTTGTCATCGTCCAGGATCAAGATTCCGGTGCCAGTACAGATCCACTTCTGCGAAGAACCTGATTTCAGGGAAAATGGTTCTCCGTCCTTCGTCTTCTTTTTGCTCACATCTTTCTTGTCGAATCTGACCGCTTGCAGATCGATTCGACCTTTGTCCGGCATCTCGAGATAGAAAGGTCCTTCCGAGACTGTTTCAACCTCGAAGACATTGTTGAATTCACTGCGTGACTGTTCGCCTCGTAGCGTTTTGATCTTCGAAGATTCGGCCTCCCAGCGATCGAGGATCTCCTCGAGCTCAGGAGTCATGTACATCCTGGCAGTTTCTTCTTCTTGCTTTCGCGCCTCTTCCGCCGTCATCGGTCGGCGTTCCAATTCATTCGCGGCAGTCTTCGTCGGCGGAGCCTTGGACACCGGCGCGTCTTTCGACTGACCTGCGGACGCGGCGGGTCTGCCATTGCCTGCCGGCTGGCCACCAGTCGCAGCCGGTTGTGACGGCCGCTGGGTGTTCTTCGTGTTTGGTGGAGTGTTCTTGGTGGTCGGCTGCGTGTTTTTCGTGTTGGATTGAGCCTGGACATTTGCAGTCAGGCCAACGGAAAGGCACGACGCCAGCAGCGCGAGACGAAATCGAGAAATCTGTCGCATGATGGGAGCGTTCATCCTGAACGGTTGCGTCAGTCATCCTTGATCGACACAGGTTTCCACAGGCCGCCAATGACCTTGGCAGCGCGAGGGACGCGGATGCTAACGGAAGATGAAATCCAAGGCCAGACCGCTTTAACGCAGCAAATCCGCAGTTTCTGCCGATCGACGGACGAATTCTCGCCGGCGTTTGACCCAACTGTCCAGGACTGCCCAGATCCATGCCAGAAGACAACGTGATCACCGCGTTTTTCGTTCAGAACCTGGCGCTGGCGGGCGCAGGTTCACCTGCCCAGCTGGTCGTCGAGCAGACCGTGGCGCTATTAGCCCGAAGCGCCAGAGCGCCAGTGAGGTCTGTTCGGACATGTACCTCGCGCGTTTCGGGTTGGTGACGGCCGCTGAATAATCTGGATCAGCCTGGTTTCTTGGTATTGGCCTGAATCTCAACCAGCGACGTGTGGATCCGTTTCAACAGTTCGTTGTCAGTTCCGCTATCTTGAATCGCGTACGTCGGTTGCACTTTCGCTTCACCACAGATGATGGCCAGCAGATTGCCGACGATCTGGGCTTGCTGATCATTCGAGATCTGAAACCCACGCTCCAGCAAATGCTTCATCGCGTCGTTGGCGATCTCGACTGCCCCTTCCACGACAATCTTTCTGGCTCCGATCAGTGCTTGCGCTTGCTGACGGACCAGCATCGACTGAGCGATCTCGGGCGAATACGAAAGGTCGGAAAGTTCGAACGAAATCACTTCGACTCCGGCCGATTCGACTTTGGATTGCAGTGCCCCCACCATTTCCTGGCCGACAATATTGGCCTCCGACTTCAAGCAGTGACCGTCTGGTGATTCGTACGGGTGTTTCGAGGCGACTTGTTTCAGGACGGCCATCGCCTGAGTCTTGATGTAGTCCTGATAGTTCTCGACGTTGAGTGCTGCTTTCACGGCATCGGTGACCTGATATGTGCAGACACCGGCAATGATGATCGGATTCCCGTTTAAGTCAGCCACGGTTGTCTTGTGCAGTTCGATCGCCTGCCGCTTGGTGGTGACGGAAATAACACGTCGGCCCCACACATTGATCATCGACATGCCCGGTTGACTGATGATTCGTTTGAGCTTTCCCCAGAACAGGATGATCTTGACTTCCTGAGGACCGACGACGACCCAACTCGCCAGAACAGTGATTGGGAAAAACATCACGCCCAGCGCCAACGACAACATCTCTTCCATAATTGCCCCGCAGAAAAAGTCGTATTTTAGATCTCAATGATTGGCGGCACGATTGGAGGTGATCAACACAGTCCTGACAACGCTCTTCAGATTCAATAGACAGGACAACGTGACGATTGGGTATTTGGATCACGAGGTTGATGTTTGACGAACCGAAGTTGACTGACGGACGGCTCTTGGCAATGTGCCGTCTTGTCGGATCGAGTTCTCGGGGTACGATGATCTGGTCTCGACGTGCAAGTTAAAAACGGGGACTGGTTCGCACAAAGTGATCGCCTCTGTTCGCCGCGTGTGTCTGTCCCGTTCTCAATTTGTTCCTCAAACTATTCGGGCCGCAACGCGAATACCGTCCCAAGTCGATTCGAGGTGTCCAATGTCACGAACAGTGCGCGCAGGATTGTTGATCGGTTTGATGTTGGCCGCAACTCAGACGGTGAACGCGCAAATCGGCGGTGGATTCGGTGGCGGTGCAGGAGGCGTCGGTGGGTTCGGAGGGGGCGGGAACGGAAATGGCAACGGCAACAATCAGAACGCTGCCGGGATCAAAATCGATGCTGAGGGTGTGTTGAGCTTGTCGATGGCCACTGACGGGACGGGTCTGCTCGAAAAGAAGCAGCGGGTGGCACTCTCCAAAAAGCATCTGTCGCAGGACCTGAACCAGCGATCGAAGTTGCGCTGTGTATCGCTGGTCAGGCTCGAAAAATATCTCGATACACTGCTCTCCAAAAACGAGGGAATTTCAGACGAACTGTTCTTCATGGCGGGGTTGCAACGAATTGAGCATTTGTTTGTCGATCTGGATGAACACGATGTTTTGATCGCGGGGCCCGCCGAAGGGTTCGTGCCCGATGCCGTCGGCAGGATGGTCGGCGTCGAATCCAGTCGTCCCGTGCTGCGGTTGGATGATTTTTACGTCGCGCTGCGCGCCGTGTCGAAAGCCAGGCAGGTGGGTTGTTCCATCGATCCCGTGCCGCAACGACTGGCCGACTTGTTGAAGTTTATTAAAGCGGGTGTGCCCGCCAGCGTCGAGGAGGTCGAAGATCGGTTCAATCAGATGGACGATATTCTCGGTCTGCAAACCGTCCGAATCGATGGTGTCCCGACCGATTCTCACTTCGCCACGATGCTCGTCGAGGCCGACTATCGCATGAAGCGGATTGCGATCGGCTTGGAAAACCCGGCCGTCAAGGGACTGAAAAGTCATCTGGCGATGTTGGGAACGAACGGGAATTCGATGCAACGCTGGTGGTTTGTACCCCAGTACGATGCGATCTCACGCAGTGCAGACGCACTGGCCTTTCAATTCGCTGGTCCACGGGCGCAATTGCTGACCGAAGAAGAGATCGCCGACGCCGCTGGCAATCGATTCAGTGCGGCAACAACGAAGAAATCGATTCAGGCATTCGCCAAACAGTTCAGTGAAAAGTTTCCTCAATTGGCCGACAAATCACCTGTATTTGGTGAATTGCAAAACCTGATCGATTGGACCGTGTTGATCGCGCTGCTTCAGAAGGAACAACTTCCGCAACGAATCGGTTGGAAACAGGAACTGTTCCTGGACGAATCGAAATTACCCCATCCCAAGTACGAGACGCCGAAGATGGTGCCGTCTCAAGTCAGTTACAAACGCGCGGGGAACTCAATCGTCGGCTTGGTGTGCGGTGGAGTTGTCATCCATCCGCAACGAGTGATCGATGAAGTCGTCGCGGCGCCACGCAATGCCGAAGGATTGGACGCAGTACGATCGAATTCGACTGGAGCGCCGCGTACCGAGTCGCACATCTGGTGGTGGGACGTCAAACACGATTAGACCCGGCCGCGGGTCGGCGGGATGCGCGATCGCGTCGGGTTCAAAATTGTAGAATCGTTCGCGCGTTGGGAACGGGATGGTGCACTCGAAGTTGTGGGCTCAGTCTCGCGAGACGCCAAGCTTCGCTTTGACGCACGCTAGTGATGGATCTGATGATCTGCCTCACGGATGTATTCGTAGGCATCGTCACTGTTTTCGATCGCACGTAGCCCATCAACGAACCCGGGCGTTTGCAGCATCCGGCCCAGACGGGCGAGCACATGCAGATGCGTTCGAGAATCGCGACATACCACGAGAAAGAACAGATCGGTCAATGCGCGATGCGGTGCACCGAATGGGATGCCTGACGCGGTTCGGCCGAAAGCGATGACCGATTGTCCCAAAGCGTCTGGTAGTGGATTGCGCGGATGCGGAAGGGCCACTCCATTTTCAAACGCTGTCGACAAGACCGTTTCGCGCTCTTGAATCGCAGCCAGCAGGGCGGCAGGTTGCCAGACTTCCCAGGTACGACCCGCGAGTTCCACCAGACTCTCCAGCACAGATCGTTTTGTCCGCGCTTCGAGCGGAACTTGAACCGTCTCGCGTCTTAGCAAGGCGGCCACGGGATGCGGGTCGGTGAATTCCGTTGATCGATGAGTCTGCTCGAGCACTGCCAGTTCTCGATCGGTGTATTCGCGCATTTCCTGTTCGAGCCAATGCGTGATTTCCGTCGGATGAAACTGCCACTCACCCGCCATCTTGCGACCGGGGATGCGTCCACGCTGAACGAGCTTCTCGATCTCGCGTCGATCCCGTCCAAGTTGACGGGCCAGCTCATCGAGGCTGAACCAATCTCGCGACATGTTTCGGCCAGACATTCAAGGCGGGCATACGGGCGGGAAATACTGCGGGTGTGACCAAGTGTCGCGGGTGCGATCACATGAACACGATCGGCACTCCATTGCCAACGGTGGTTCGTCTACAGGCCGATGGGCCATCGGATTCATCCGATTGTCCGTCGTTCCGCTTCCGATTGATCGTTGCGTCCTGAGCAGGGCGCTGTGCGGGGCAACGATCTCAAGCCGCCCGAGGAAACATCGATTCCCTCGGATCAGCCATTAGAAATCATCAGGTGACGAAATACCAATCCGATTTCGCAAAAGGCACTGTATACAGAAATATCAATCAACCGCAACGATCACAAGTCGACGCATGAAATGATCTGCATTCAACTATGGATCAGGTTGTTGATCGACATGGATTTGACGACGGCATGGCACTGCTCAATCTGGTGAGTGTAGTTGGTGCCCCACATCTGTTTCGACCAGACTTGAATGTCGAAATAGCCGGTAAATCCTGCCAACTGGAATGATTGAACAATCGCTGGCAGCGGAATCAGGCCGTCTCCTGGCATCAGTCGATCGTGATTTGAGTCGGGTGTCCGATCACTGTCACTTAACTGGACAACATTTGTTCGAGACGCGATTTCTGGGATTCGCCCAATCAATCCAGATTCTTGCCACAGGTGATATGTATCGAATGCCAGACCAACACCTGGGTGTGAGATCTGATCAAGCATGCCGAGCACTTGATCCAGCGTGTTCAAGAAAGTCCATCGTTTGCCGAAGTGACGGTGCATCGGCAGCAGCGCCAGTTTGATTCGCGCAGCGGCTGCAAGATCAGCCAATGTACGCACCCCATCGATCACCATGCGATTGGCATGGCGCGCCGTGTGGCCGTTCTGTGAGCCACTGACGACAACGAGGTTTCGAGCCCCCAACACCTGCGCCTGATCGACGGCTTCGCAACCATCGGCGATCGCGTCGAGGTAGCTGTAACCGCAACTTCCCGTGAATCCGCCCGCGAATGACAGAGACGATACGGCAAGCTTGCTCTTCTGAATCATCTCCGCGGCCCGAGACAATCCCACCTCGGCCACCTTCGGCCGCCACAGTCCGATGGAGTCATACCCCGCCGACTTGAATTGCAACAGTTCTTCAGACAACGACCATCGCTTCGTGGTCAATTGGCTGAGCGACAGTTTCAAGGGCGATATGGAAGGTTGAGGTCCGGCATGAAAGCCGTGCGAATTCTGCAGACTGACATTCAAAGGGAAACTTTCAATGTCGGTCTGTGAGATCGGTTTGGTCACTCTTGGGTCTCTCAAGAGTTAGGGTCAACGAGGAAGAAGTGACTGTCCTCGCATGTGATGATGGCCTGTTGCGATCAGCTCCAAGCCACACGGGGCAGAATTGTGCCCAACTGATTGCTGATTGCCAAGAGCAGACGATCAGTTTTATTGACGTAAAAAATGGATCGATGCCGCCACGATTACAGTACGCTTGACACGACGAATCAGAAAACTCGGTTAATCTTTCCATCCATCATCCTGGATACACCATCAATTGATCGACAGATCAGTCCTGTTCGATGATCGAACCAGACAAGTGAACACGCCGCGCAGTTCACCACAACGTGTCTTGCGTCTTTGTGACCTTGATGCAAACGCACGGTCATGCGCGACACCGAGTTCATTTCTTCGAAGCAGGCTTGCGATTATCAGCTGCAGGTGTCAACGCAGCGGATGCCTCTTCGGAGGTCAACTCGCGAATCTTGATGTCTTTCAATCCGGCAGTGGTTGCGTAACACGAAATTCCAAACGGACGCGAAGGTTCAACCTCACCACGAATCGAGATCTTTTTGCCTTTTGTGGCAACGCTGACCACTTGCTTGTCATCGATCCAGGCCATCAGACCGTTCTTGGAAACGCGCATCCGGATGCGATACCACTTTCCCTTTTCGAATGACTCGTAGCGAGCCGTTTCGTTGTTGGCGGCATCCAATCCATCCAGACTCGAAATGCCCACCACCCCGCCGCCCCAACCACCAATGATCAGACTGCACGGATCATCGTTCACTTCAAATGTCAGCCCACAGAAGAAATCGCTGCCTTCAATCCGTTGAGCCAAGAGCGAGACCTCGTAATTCATTTTCGGCAGCGCGTCGCCAGTCCATGTGACACCGGTCATGTCAGACCCCTGGGCCAGGACGATCGAGCCTTCTTCAACGCTGACTTTGCCTTCACCGCCAAAACTCGATGACTTCCAGTTCTTTAACGACTTGCCATCGAACAGCGATTTCCAGGCCTGTTTGTCAGTCTTATCCTGCGCGGCAAGCGCACTGACGCCGACCATGATCGATATCAGACACAAGGCAGACTTGATCATTCGATTGCACTGGACGGCGAATCGACCGTTTCGCGAACCTGACATGCTGTCATCTCCTGGACACCCGCATCGAAACAAAAATTCGAACCGATGAAATCATAACGCTCCAGGAAAAAAGATCGAACGCCGTACTGACCAATTGATTATCGCAAAATCTGCTTTCGAGTGTTCGAAGTATCCTTCGATGACCAGCGCGAGGGTTGTTCTCACGAATTCTGCATCATTCCCGCATGTGGCTCAGTATGCTTCCCAATAGCAAAATGCCACACTCTTCGTCGGAACAACAACAGTTTGACGAACGGATAGCTTTGGAGCACGTCTATCATGGAGATTCGTCACATGAAGCCTCGCATGGAACGGCAAATGACAACGAAATTGAATCGCCTGTTGGTGTGTGTCATGGTCTTGGGTGGGACCTCGATTGCGATCGCCGAGCCAGTGAAAGAACCAGCCAAAGAAGGAGTCGTCTCAATGCCTGAGGAACTGGCAGCGGCCGCCAATGCGAACGGTCAGTTTGCAATAGATCTGTACCGTCGAACTGCAGAGACCGATTCGGGAAAGAATGTTTTCCTGTCGCCATTTTCGGTGTCGCTGGCGTTGTCCATTGCCGCTGAAGGCGCGGTCGATCAGACACTCGATCAGATGACCAGCGTTCTGCACTTCCCCAAGGGCGGCTTGGAAAAGATACATCGTGGTCAACAGGGATTGCTCGCATCAGCAATCCCGAATGTCTCGAGCGAAACCAGAAAGAAGATCGAGACACTGCGTGCCAGGCTGAAAGAGAGTAACGATCAAACGGAGAAATTGAACCAGTCGAATCGCTTCGCGGAAGCCAACACATCGAGCGCGGCAGGCAGTAAAGTGGCGACGGAACTTCACACGCTGCTCAACAAGACGACCGCATACGACATGCAGATTTCGAACGCACTATGGATCGAAAAGTCGTATCCAATCCGCCCGGGGTTTGCGTCGGCGATCCAACCGACTTACGGAACGGTCTTATTTCCTGTCGATTTCAAGCAACACTCTGATCCCGTTCGTCTGCAGATCAATAAGTGGGTCGCGCAGCAGACAGGCAATCGTATTCAGGACCTGCTCGGGCCTCAGAGTGTCACAACTCTGACAAAACTGATCATCACAAATACCGTCTATTTCAAAGGTGACTGGGCCAGTCCATTTGATGCGGCACAGACGCGTCCCGAATCGTTCCAGCAATCCAACGATCACACTGCCAAACTGCCCTTGATGCATCAAAGGAATTCAAAATCCGCCAGTTATGGCGCGTTCAGTTCCACCGGTGAACTGTTTCCAACGCCGCGAGAAGTGCAGGTTGATTTGAAGGATGAGGATCCGTCGCTGTATCCGGATGCCAAGGGGCACACGATGTTATCGCTGGATTACCAAGGGCAGAAGATTCAGATGATTGTACTGTTGCCGCAATCTATCGAGGGGTTGGCGGACCTCGAACGGGCTTTGACTTATGAGTCGCTGCAGATGTGGATCGAACAGTTGGAGCATCGCACGGTCGACGTCACGATTCCGAAGTTCAAACTCGAATCGACCTACCAGTTGCCGAAAACGTTACAAGCGATGGGGATGATCCGAGCTTTTAAGATCCTCTTCGTCCAGAGGGCGCACAGTTCGACAAATTGACCTCCAGTGACAAACCGGAAGATCGTCTGTTCATCTCTGACGTCGTCCATAAGACGTACGTCGATGTCAGTGAGGTCGGGACCGAAGCCGCTGCGGCAACGGCCGTGATCTTGCGCCCGGCCGCTGCAATTGCCGTTCGTCCGAAGACGCGTCCCTTTATACCCATTTTCAAAGCCGACAGGCCGTTTCTATTCCTGATCCGCGATCGAGAAACGGCAAACATCTTGTTCTTGGGACGCTATGTTGGCCAGTTAAATTGAGAAGGACGTTCGACGATCGACTGAAGTCAGGGCACTCGACTCATCCCTTTTTCTTCATAATGAGACCCTTTGAGTACGGCTTTCCGTAGTCCAGGGCGGGTTGCTGTTTTGTCGATTGATCCGAAGTCTCGACGCCTGCATACTGCCGTCTCAGTCGCTGTCCGCGCTCGGTACAGATGGGGCTTCGACTCGGCATATTTGGCGAAAGGGCTTAACGATGACAAGGGACTTAAGCGCGCTCCTCCAAACGATGACCAGCACCGAACAACGACGTGCCGCCGAGGCGCGGCAGGTCTGCACAGACGATGTCACCGCTTCAAATTCCCGTGTCCAGTCGATGCCGAAACCCAAAGGGGCCCGAGTTAAGTTTTCACCACCCGATTCGGACCGGAAATAGGTCAACGTCGCCATTCAACTGACAATGACTGACCATCGCCGCACAGCAGGAAATCCCGGTCACCTTGAGTAGAGTCCGCGTTTTCTCGTTGAGATTCTCTACCGCGATACCGTTTCTGCGAAGGTACCAATCGAAAAGCGGATCGCCACATTTCTGACGATCCGCTTCAAATGCCACCGAACGATCATTCATTACCGGCCAGCTACCTCGACAACCCGAGAGCGATGGCAATCTGATTACTCGCGCGATTCTGGATTCGTTCTCAAAAAGTTTAACCCGTTCTGGAGGAAACCACCGGCGCGGTCGCCTGAACCCGAAATCGAATTGCCGTCCTGGGACACGTCGTCGCCTGGGAATCCCAAGCCTTCCGCATTGTTGATGATCGTCTTCAATCGCAGAGTAACGATGTCGTCCTTGGATGCTTTTCGCTTCGCCAATTGCACCTTCAACTGCTTGACGCGTTCTTCAACTTCCGCCAGTTCCTGTTCGCGCTGCGCCACATCGCGATCCAACTGTTTGACCAGGTGTTCACGGACAGTGTCTGCGGCCTTCTTCTTCTCGGTGTCATCCTTGGCATCCTTCAAGGCCTGCATCGCGTTTTGGAATCCTTGATACTCTTCCAGTTCTTCCGCGGGGATCGGTTCGTGAATCACTTCCTGGACAGTGCGGGTGACGGTCTTTGACCGAACGGGTCCAGATGAACCTCCCATCATCATTCCCATCATGCTCCCCATTCCACCACTGGGGCCCATCCCTCCTCCGAATCCGCCGCCATTGCCCATCATTCCTGGCATCATGGCCGGTCCCGGCATAAACACACCTGTTCCAGCTCCGCTGGGACGACCCAGTCGCCTGTTCGGGCCGCCTGGGACTCCGCCACCAGGTTTCCCACCTGAAGGGCCTCCTTGGGAAGATGATCCTCCTCCAGGTCCGGTCGCTACGTCTGCAGAGCCACGAACGGTGTCTTGAGCCGACAACGACCAGGCATGAATCGCCACGATTGTGACGCCCAGCAAACAGGCCGTTCCAAAGAACTGCGTACGTCGAGTCATTCGTCATTCCTTTCGCATGATGAAGAGAAGTCCAAGGTTCGATTTGTTCAGAGTTCACTGCTCCAGCGACTTGATTGCCGCCTTTGTCTGTTCCAGTTCGCGATACCAATCGTCATCAATGGTGCGCGGCTGCGAGAGTTGAGACCGTTCCCGGTCTTGTTCACCGAAGAGTTCGTTAAGCTTGGCTTGCAAGGAGGCCAGGTCTTGCTCGAACTCGTCCATGCTCGTGGCCGAACTGCTCGAAACCGCACTGGTCTCATTCGATGGATCAGTCGAATGAGTCGACCCAGCGCTGGCGCCCGATCCTGCACCGTTGTTGGCATTCTGGACGAGCACTTCTGTCGACATCATGCGATGAGTGATTCCCACTCCGATCGCGATGCATGCGGCGGCCGAGATCAATCGGATCAACGCGAGTTTGACGGTCGATTTCCACCTCTGCCAGCCTCGTCGCCAGCGCAATGGACGCGATCGATGGCCGGTTTGTGCTCGCGACAGGATTAGTCCCAATCGCTGTTCGACGTCCTGCGCGGTCTGGAATCGATCATTTGGCTGCTTCGTCAGGAGTTGATCGACCAGTTCTGCCAGTTCCGCCGGAACGTCCGAGTTCACTTCGTCGACGGCCCGATGTTCGTCGTGACAGATGCGATTCAAGATCGCCATCGCATGTTCGGCGCGAAAAGGTGGTCGGCCGGTACACATGAAATAGATCACACTGCCGAGGCTGAACAGGTCGGACCGGTGATTGACTGGGTGACCACTCGCCTGTTCTGGCGACATATAGTGAGGAGTCCCGGCGACGATTCCCGTTCTCGTTAACGTTGCGTCGTCGACGGTGCGCGCCAGACCGAAGTCGGAGATCAAGACGCGCTCGACCGATTCTTCCAACAGAATGTTGGCCGGCTTCACGTCACGGTGAACCAGGCCTTGAGCGTGTGCGGCCCCCAGCCCTGCAGCCATCTGACGAGCGATTCGCAACACCTCTTTCATTTCGAGAGGCCCGCGTTCATCGACGCGCGATTGCAGGGACTGGCCGGGCACGTACTGCATTACCAGAAACGGAGTTTCGCCTTCGGACTGAACGTCATAGATGGGGATCACATGCTCGTGCACGACAGCCGCAGCAGATTGTGCTTCACGGGCAAATCGATGCCGAGCCGCACCGATGTGCGCCAAGTGCGGTTTCAGTACCTTGATCGCAACGACGCGATGCAGTTCGGTATCGAAGCCCTTCAGGACGATCCCCATTCCGCCCGAACCAATCATCCGCTCCACGTCATAGCGTCCGATCCGTCCCAGCATTTCGGGATGACTGGGGGCGGCGAGGAAATCGAGTGAGATCGGTTCGCATTCGGCCGAGATCTCGTCGCTGCCACTGGCCTCGATCGAAATGACAACCGAACCGATCGACGGGTGGTATGGTTCGGTCTCACCGCAATCTCTCAATGTGTCGCGAACTTCAATTTGCAGATCGTCGTCGCTCGACAGCTCGACCAACCGCTGCTGGCAACGAGAACAGTCCTCGACATGATGTGCGACGGTCTGGAATTCAGAACTCGCCTCGTCCAGGGTAAGAAGTTGTTTCAGGGAGAGGTCATTGCAGCGCATCATCACCCTCCCACTTCTGAACTTCCTCACGCATCCGCGCGAGGACTCGACTTCGTGCGATGTACACGGAACCGATCGAGATCCCCAGTTCGTTGGCAACATCCTCCGCGGACCGACCGACGACGGCCGTGAGCCAGAATGCCTGCCAGGTTGTGTGCTTCACACTCGACATCACCTGATCGGCGGCCCAGCGAAATAACTCGCGGCGGTGCGACAGGCGGATTTCCTCCTTCGACCAGGTGTCGACCGCTGGTAAATCTCCCAAGACGCCCAGCATGGTGGTGCCACCTCGCACTGCAATCTGACTTCTCAGTTTGGCTCCGGCGTCGATTAACTGGTTTCGAGCGATCCGGAAGAGCCACGTGCGAAACTTTCCTCGACCGGCGTCAGGCTGCCAGCGTCCGATAGCGCGAGCGACCGACAGCATGACGTTCTGAACCAATTCCCGTGCATCGGCATCCTGTAGTCCACCTCGGCGAGCGAACCGATACACGAACGGCTCGTATATTGAGGCAAATTCGCGCCACGCGTCGGCATCGGCCACGGTGGGCAGACGCAGAATCAGACTGACGCGTGTTTCAGGGACGTGTGGCATTCATTTCTCCCAGTCGACACGTATACACGACCTGAAGATGCAAATCTTTCACAAAAAATCCCTGACGGAGGAAGTCACGTTAAACCCTCCAGCGGATCGTGCTGCCTGGCCGAAATGGATTTAATCGAGCCTGGTCAATCCAAATGCTAACTGGCAGGCGTTCGAGATACTGATTCCGAGACTCGCACATGTGGTTTGCCATTCACAATTCAGACAACAAAGGTAGATCGTTATTGACTTGCGCTTGGACACTGACAAGACTGAAAGTTGATCTCCAGTCAACAAACATGTCTCTGTCAGCAGCATTCGCCTGCATCCAATCGATGTCGCCAGGAATCACGATCTGTTCCATCGATCCTTTAAATCGATCTCTGAACTATCGACCTCGCCACCACGATCCATTTCGTTGTGGCAATCAATAACGTCCTTGTTTGACTTCGGCCTGAGCCATTTACGGGAATCAACCCCTGGATGAGTCGGAATGAGGTATCAATACTCGAATCATCGCGGCGCGCTGCTTGATGGAAGTCCCTCGACGGAGGACTTTGATGCCATCGTCGAAGGGATCTTGAATCGTAACGAAGTCTTGACGTCCGGGGTGCGGCTCGGAAATACGACGGTTGTCCAGGATTTGAGCCAACGACATATTCCGCAGAAGTTATTGCAGTTGATCCCTGCCAGCGTCGCATTCGAACGCATGGTGATTCCGCTGGAGTCTGACGGTCGACAGATCATTTTTGCCGCAAACAACCCGCATGACATCGAATTGGGCGACAAACTACGGTTCCTGTTGAACGCGGATGTCAAACTGTTACCGGCGCCTCGTTATGAACTGATCGCAGCGCTCCGCCGGCACTATGCGGAAGCAGAAGTCCAATCCGTTGATTCGATGCTTTGCGAATATGGCGAGAGCGCCGACGAAGTCGAAGACCTGGGCGAAGTGCATCGCGCCGAGTTCTACGAAAAAGCACCGATGCAGCTTTCGAAACGCGCCCGTCACGGGGCACTCTTGCAGTATCAGTCCGCGGTGTCGTCGGCACCGCAACGTCTTTCACAACGAGGTGCCGGAATGTTTTTCTACACCGTTGAAGAAGGTCACCGGGTCCTGTTAACCGAACTCACTGGCAAGATGTCCATCGTCTCTGGTCCGGCTCGCATCTGGATGGGTTGGAAGCGATTCGAGCGAATGGTTCACCATGTGGCACATCCCGGCGAGTTCCTGATTATCAAGCATCGCGATGGTCATGAAGAACATGTCTCTGGACCGGCGGAACATTGGTTTGATCCGCGGATTCACGAGTCCATTCTACGGCAGGAGGCGCTGCAGATCGCGGCGAAGGAAGCCATCGTCGTGTACCGGCAGGACCACGCCGCGGGCCGGCAGACAACACGCCGGATCATTTACGGACCGTCGCTGTTCATGCCGGAACCCGGTGAATGGCTACACACGTTTTCGTGGCATGCGTCGCAGGGTGGATCGCACGGCGTGAAAAAAGTTCCCAATGGCCTGGTCTTTCAAAAGTTGTGGCTGATGCCCGACCAGATGTATCACGATGTCCCCGATGTCAGGACGGCCGATGACGCGGTGTTGACGATTCGATTGATGATCTTCTTCGAACTGGTCGACATCGAAATGATGCTGCAGAACTCGCACGATCCGATCGGAGATTTCGTGAATGCCGCGACCGCCGACGTCGTGGAATTTACCGGCAAGCACGATTTCGAATCGTTCAAGAAGAATACCGACAAGCTGAATATCCTCGACACATATAAGACTCTCGTAGCCCGATCGGCTCAATCGGGATACAAGATTCATAACGTAGTGTACCGAGGGTATGGTGCTGCCGATTCGTTGCAGCAGATGCACAATCAAGCCATCGAAGCGAGGACAAAACTGCAATTGGAACGCGCGACGGAAGAGCAGGCGCAGCTCCTGGAAAACTTCAAGCTCGAAAGTCAGATGTCCCGCGCCGAGAAACGCCGGGTCGAGCAGACTGCCGAGACGCGGCACCTAGCGGAACTCGCACAAGAGAAGGCCGCTGCCGACATCAAGATTCGCGAGCAAAAGCTGGAATCGCAACGCGGTCAACATCTGGCAGACGGTCAGGCAAAAGCCGTTTCCGAACGAGTTCTGCACGCCGAGCAACAGGCATTCTATGGCGAACTGAAGAATCTGGGCGTGGATCTGACGGCTTACCTGACTCAGAATCGTGCCGACAATGTCATCGAACTTCGCGGCGGTACCGCTTCGCCACACCTGCATCTGGATCGCAGTTCAAGTGTTAACGGCGCGTCATCAGACTCGTGATTCAGCCTCTGGGCCTTGTGAGACCGGCCGTCAGAAAACCGTCGAGACGACGTCACGCTGAAATGAAAGAAGCCGCCCGAAATCGGGCGGCTTCCCAAATGACCACGACTCATGGCATCGCAATGCCATTTCAGATCGCAGCAGCTCGCTTGCGACGAGCGGCCAATGCCAAACCAATGACTCCGAGACCCATCAGGGCGATAGAGGACGGTTCTGGCACAACGGTCACGTCCGTGTTGAACGTTCCCTGGGTCGTGTTGCCGGTGAAGCTCTTGTAGCTCTTCACAGTGCTGTTATAGAAGCCACCGGGTGGCAAGGCGTTGACCGTGAACTTGATGTTCCCGTAGTTCGTTTCCAAAGGGCTGGAAGCAAACAGCGCGGCCAAAGTCGGGTCGGTTGAGGTAAACGTTGGGTTACCCGACAGATTGAAGGCAAAGGTTTGAGTGTGAGACGTTGCGCCGGTGTTGGAACCAGACAAGATCCCGTCCAGACCAGTACCGGTCAAATAATTCGTCCCGCCGCCACCGACCAGAGACGAGACTGTAAACGATCCCGTAAATTCCTGCGAAACCATTCCGCCAGCCAGTGTTGCTTGTCCCACGCTGGTCAGCGTGAAATTCAGAAAACCCGAGAGGTTCACTGCCGAATCGTGCAAAGTTCCGATCGTGACCTGGATGTTGGTCCCGACAATCTTGGTGGTTGAACCAGTCAGAGTCGACTGTGAGGCAGGGACCGATCCCGAAACCGTGAGATCGATCACGGTAAAATCGGCGTTTACATTTGAGGCACACACCATTCCGAAGACGCCGAACGAGGCGGCGACAACGAACTTTCGAACGAATGAAGTCATATCAAAAATTCCCCAATGAAGAACCAATCGTAAAATCCGAGACGGCGATTGGTTTGCTTTGAACTCGAAACCCAACGGCACAACCTGACTCTAAGTGAGCCGGTTTCGTGCCGGTCATGACAAAATCACGTGACTTTGTTCATGTGAAAAGCGGGCCGAGTTTGGGGCGGTCGCAACAATTCAGAAGCGGGTGCTGCAGGAATGTCGAGCGACAGCTCGATTCGTAACCAGGCGATCAGAGTCCCGCCAGGTTGAGCATGCGCGCGTTCTAACAACGCGGCGACACCACCGGCAAAACCACTACTCTGAGACGAATCATTCGAACTCGATCCACCGTTTCGGTTCTCGACAGGAGCGAGATCGAACTGAGCCGGCAATTTGTCTTCCGACGGCTCTGTCGGCAACAATTCCACGGTGCTTTCGCCACCCGAAAATGAATCGCAACCTTCATCGACTTTTGCACAGAAATCGGGATCGAACGGAAATCGTTCCAAGCAAGATCGCAAATCGTGCGAAGAGACTGTGAAATCGAGCAGCATCGACCCCGCGAAGGCGCGCTCCGTATTGGCAATTCCACTGCCAATCAGCATCAAAGCAACTAGCCAATTCCGGTAAGTCACAGACATCTCGTTCCAACAGAACAGGGCACGCGCAAGACTCCATTCTCCACTGGCCCATCGGCAGATTAGCAGATGTCAAAAAAAACGCTAGATGTGGTTGGCCGAAGATGTCCACCATGAAGGAAAATTTAAATTCCGGTTGCGTAAAACCAGGATTTTTACGACTTTACAATACGACACAGCAATAAATGTGAATCCGTGAATCAATCCAGATTTGCCCATTGACATCGACCTGCTCGACGAGTCGACATACCATCTCGACGGTATCTGCCGTCGCCGTAAGAGTTTCCTGAACGCTCGGAGCGGTTGTTCAGGGTGTGTTTTGTTGTCGGATCGCGTTTGTCATGGAATCGACTCTGCATCGTGATCTGAAGGTGATGTATGGTGGCTCGAACCACGATCTTGAAGTTCAGGTCGATGGCTTCCGCATTGATGCCGTCGTCGCTGGCCAATTGTACGAGATCCAGTCCGCGTCCCTGGGGGCGTTGCGATCGAAGGTCCGTTCCCTGCTGGAGCGACATCGAGTCGTCGTTGTGAAACCGTTGGCGGCGCGAAAGCGATTGATTCGATATGCCGAACCAAACGGTCCGGTCACGACGTCCCGATACAGTCCCGCGCGCGAATCGATTTTCCACCTGTTCATCGATCTGGTGTACTTTGTCGATGTGTTCCCACACAAACGGCTGACCATCGAAGTGGTTTTGACCGAACAGGAAGAACATCGTGTCACGAAGATTCGACGTCGACGATTTGGTACTGACTATCGAGTCATCGACCGTCGTCTGACGAAAGTGGTCGAGACGCATTCGTTGCGCACACTCTCCGATCTCAGAGCGCTGGTGCCGCCGACGTTGGCTTCGCCATTCACGACTGAAGACCTCGCGCGTGAGGCAAAGATTCCCCGCTGGGTTGCGCAGAAGATGGCGTACTGTTTGCGCATGACGGAGGCCGTGAAAACCGTCGGAAAACGCGGGCGATCGATGCTGTACGCGCTGCCTGCGAAGCGGACCCGAAGAGCAGCATGAGGTCCGACGACGAAAGTTGGTTGCATCGATCTGGTCTTGTCGGCATTGTGGTGACGAGTCTCATATACGTACCACTGACCTTGCCGAGTATCACGACAAATGCGACACGACCAGCGGCAGCCCGCCGATTTGCGAACGATTCGAATCCAGCGACACTTTGTCGGCGCCGCACCCGGCAGCGTCTTGATCCAGGCCGGCAAAACGACTGTCCTCTGTTCGGCCAGTATCGAAAGCTCTTTGCCGCCGTGGAAAGCGGCTGATCCTGCGACCGCGGCGGGTTGGTTGACGGCCGAATATGCGATGCTACCTGGCAGTACTTCACCGCGCAAACGCCGCGAACGCGACAAAATGGACGGGCGTTCGACCGAGATTCAACGCCTGATCGGACGCAGTCTGCGCGCCGCCGTCGACTTCAAGGCACTGGGTGCGCGAACCATCACGATCGACTGCGACGTACTGGAAGCCGATGGAGGAACACGCACGCTCAGCATCACCGGCGGGTTCATCGCTCTGTGTGATGCGATCGCGTCGATTCGAGGTGAATTGCCGGAAGGGGCGGCCGTCATTCAGCGCAGCATCGCTGCCATTAGCGTGGGAATCGTCGATGGTGTCGCAGTCATGGATCTCGACTACCAGGAAGACAGTTCGGCGGAAGTCGACTTGAACGTCGTGATGTCAGGAACGGGTCAATTCATCGAGGTTCAAGGTACGGCTGAGGGCCGACCATTCTCACGCGACTACTTGAACCAGCAACTCGATCTCGCCGCACATGGCATCGAGCAACTGACGCGATTGCAACGCGAAGCTCTCGGGACGAACTGGCCCCCGTTGCAGCAATCAACGATCTGCTGATTCGATACCGTTGTTGTTGTTACAGTTCAGCAATGGCAAGAATCCAACTTCACTGATACGATCAATCAATGCGGCGACGGCGGACTTGGCCGCCAAAGGGGTCTGACCCCTTTCCGTTGTGGTTCACGGCGTGTTTGTCTGATGTGGTAGGGGGTCTGTCCCCCTAGTTGGGCAAGGCCGGCGGCAGTGTCGCACTGTGTCGATAGCGTCAAAGTGGAGAGGGTTCTGATGCGTTTCCTCCGACCGATTCACTTCCAGCAACCCACGCAAGTCTCCGTCCGCCGAGTCTGCTCCGTTTTGACTTCAATGCTGCTGGTCGCACTAACATTGTTTGTCGTCACGCACGCGACCGCGGACGAGCAAAAGCCAAAGGACAAAGCACCCAAGCCGACTGAAGCTGCCGAGAACCCATTTCCCAATCGACATCCCGCGCCCGAACTGGAAGGTGGAGTCGAATGGTTGAATGCCAGCGGTCCGATCTCGGTCAAAGATCTGCGCGGCAAGATTGTGCTGGTCGACTTCTGGACGTTCTGCTGCATCAACTGCATGCACGTGCTGCCCGATCTGAAACATCTCGAGCGCAAGTACGCCAATGAACTGGTCGTGATCGGGGTTCACTCGGCCAAGTTCGACAACGAAAAAGAAACGGGAAATATCCGCAAGGCGATTCTGCGGTACGAAATCGAACATCCCGTCGTGAACGACGCCGACATGCTGATCTGGCGAAAGTTCGGAGTGAATTCGTGGCCAACACTCGTGGTACTGGATCCCGAAGGACAGTATTGCGGCTACGTTTCAGGCGAAGGCAATCGTGAACTGCTGGAGAAAGTCATCGATCGCATGATTGCCTATCACAAGGCCAAGGGAACTTTGGATGAGACACCCGTCCGCTTCGATCTCGAACGAAACAACTCCAAACCAACACCGCTGCGATTCCCAGGGAAGCTGCTGGTTGATGAACCCAACCAGCGGATGTTCATTTCCGACAGCAACCACAACAGGCTGGTGGTCAGTTCGCTGGATGGCAAGTTGATCGATGTCATTGGATCAGGAACGATTGGTCGCAAAGACGGTGGATACGCCGCAGCGCAATTCGATCATCCGCAGGGAATGACTCTCATTGGTAACACCCTGTATGTGGCCGATACAGAGAACCACTTATTACGAACGGTCGATCTCGCAACCAAGACGGTGTCGACTCTGGCAGGCACGGGCGAACAGAATCACACGCGGTCTCCTGGAGGCATGCTGCTTCAAACGGCTTTGAACAGCCCGTGGGATCTGACGGTCGTCGACAATGTGCTGTACATCGCGATGGCAGGACCGCATCAGATCTGGGCCCATAAACTCGGATCGAATTCGATCTGGCAGTATGCCGGTTCCGGACGCGAAGACATTTTGAATGGTGGTCTCGATCAAGCGGCCCTGGCGCAACCATCCGGAATCGTCAACGATGGCAAAGCATTGTACGTCGTCGATAGTGAAGGTTCGGCAGTGCGCAAGATCACCACTGACCCACAGAATGATTTGACCAGTCCGACCGGAACCGTAACCACGGTCGCGGGGATGCACGATTTGCCTCGTGGGCGCACGCTGTTCGAGTTTGGCAACGTCGATGCAGAAGGTGACAAAGCTCGTTTCCAGCATCCGCTGGGCATCGCGTTTCATGATGGCGGGTTGTTTGTCGCCGACAGCTACAACCACAAGATCCGCCAGGTCGATCTGAAGACGCGTGAAGTCACGACGTGGGCGGGAAATGGCAAACCGGGAACCGAACTGAATCCGCCCCAGTTGGCGGAACCGGCTGGTTTGTCGGTCGCGGGTGGAAAGATGTATGTGGCGGATACCAACAATCATCGAGTGCTGGTAATAGACATGGCGAGCAAACAAGCGACGGAATTGGCGATCGCGGGTCTGTCGGCGCCTCAACCGGATGCGTCGTCAACCGCGCCGAGTGACGCTGCGGCGGCAGTGGTGCTGGATCGTCAGGAAGTCAAAGCGGGCGACTGCCTCGAAGTGCAGGTCAATTTCGTTTTGCCCGACGATTTCAAATTGAACAAGCTGTTGCCAGTCTCCTATCGATTGATGGCCGAAGGTGACCAATCGCTGGTCGCTGCCGATCAATTGAACGTCAAACAGCAGGCGGAATCGGCAGAATCGTCGGCGACAATTCGCATTCCCACCAAAGCCAAAACGGGCGATGGGACGTTTGTGTTGACTGTCACGTACGGCTATTGCCGCGACGGAAATGGCGGAGTCTGCAAAGTCGGATCGGCCAGTTACAAGCTGCCCGTCACACTCAGCGAATCGGGGTCGGCCGCGTCGATCAATTTGAAAATCAAAGCCAAGTGATCGTTCACTGCGTCAAACCGGTCACGATCGCATCGGGCGGCAGGTCCTGTCCGGTTAGTGATTTGAATAGAAGTCCCACGTAGTCAGCGAAGACTTCCGACGGTTCGACCACTTTGCAACCGCGCTCGCGCGCTTCGTCGGTCATTGGCGATTCACCCGGCAGTTGGCTCAAGTCCAACACTGTCATTGTCTCGCGCAGTAGAGACGGATTTAGCGGCGTCTTTTTCGTTCCGTGATCCAACGACGTCGCGGTCAGCACCATGACATCGGTCAGTGTTTCATACATTTTCGCCACCGGGACATAGCGCAGATCATTTGCCTTGGCGATTGTTTGAGCCTCGATTTCATCGCCCGAGCAAATGCTCACCATGCCATGTCGTCGTTTCACTCCCTGAGCGATCGAGGCGCCCAATCCATCTGAGCCCACCACCATCGTGCTTCGTTTCTCTAACGGACGGTCTTCGGACGATTGCTTGCCAAGTTTGGTCTCCAGCGCCCGCAGACCCGACTTCCAAATCAAGTTGTGAGCCTGCCAGCCATCGCCTGACTTGATCACCACGTCCGAAAACTGTGCGGAAGTGGCGATGTCATCTCCGGTCGCCGCCAGTTTCATGATTCGCCGACCAGCCGAGGGAGCGGCGATGATTGCCGGAACTTTCAAAATGTCAAGCATCTTCGGGACCTGATCCAGCGACTTGAAGTCGAGCGGCAGACAGCGCGTATTCATTCCCGACAGATCGAAGGCCGCATTCAGAATCTTCGAGATTGCCATTTCGGCAATTCCGCCGCCAACGACGCCGATGAATCGTGTCTTTGAATCGACCTGTCTCCAACGATAGATGTCATCGAGCTCACCCACCGTCGGCTGACCCGGAAACGCCTCCATCCCTTTTTCCAAAGCGGCATAGATCCATGGCGAACCATACTTGCGGCCCAGCAATGAAAATGTCAGACCGCATCGTCCCAATCCCAAGCCAACGACGGGCAGCATGCGTTTTTGACTGACCACCGCCAACAACGGCCAGGCTGCTTCCAGCGTATCTGTGGGCCAGGTGAATTTGACGATGTCAGCCTTACAGCGAGTCGCCTCGTCGAACGCCTCTTCCACATCATGCAGCGGACGAGTGAGGCTGGCGAAACTGACGACGCGTTGCGTCTTGCCGAATCGAGGGATCTTCAAAGCCGATTGAGGATCAAGTTCAATATAATCGGGACCAGCCAGAATCGCCTGACGCATCAACTGCATCCGTTCGTCTTCTGTTCCATCGAACTTGCCTCCTTCTGATGGCGGTCGGCACGAGATCAACACTGGTTTTTTCGAGCCTGAGATCATGTCTTTGACGTCGGGCTCTTTGTGCAAACGGTCCAGGCAGACTTCGACCAGGTCACACTGATTGGCGGCGTTGTAAATGTCGACTTTGGCAAGTTGCCGCGATTCCGGTGTCACAGAAATGCAGATCATGAGTGGCTTTACTTTTGTAAAGAACAGGAAAGTCGAACGCCTTCAGAGGGGGGTGACTCATCATACGGATGATAATTGTCTCAACGCCACTGTGTTGCAGACGCGCACTCCGCAATCGCAAAACTTCCCAACGGGAATCGTTCTGCATACCATCAGCACAATGGAATCTCAGGCCCCCCCTACAGTGAATCCGCGCGAACGATCTCTAAACGTTCCAAATGCGATCACGTCCGCACGGTTGTTGTTGTCGTTCGTGCTGTTTGCCCTGATCCAATCGGATCGAGCCTGGTTGTGGGCGACGGGGCTGTTTATCTTCGCGGTCGCCACCGATGTCCTCGACGGTTACATCGCACGTCGTTACCAGTTGATCACGCAACTGGGCCGCATCCTTGACCCGTTTGTCGACAAGTTCATCACCAGCGGGACGTTTCTGTTCCTACTTCCGTTTCCGCAATCGGGCGTGACGCCCTGGATGGTGGTGATCGTCCTGGGGCGCGAGATGCTGGTGACCAGTCTGCGCGGCTTTCTGGAAACACAAGGAGCCGACTTTTCGGCGTCAGCGTCGGGCAAGCTGAAAATGTTCCTGCAATGCGCGGCCGCGACCGCCAGCCTGCTCTCGATGGAACCAGGGTACGCCAATTGGTCGATCGCGGGCCTCAGCTTGGCATTGGCCCGCGATTTCCTGCTGTGGGTGATGGTGGCTGTGACGGTGTGGAGCGGCGGCGTTTACATTCGCCGGGCCATCCAGATTCTGCGTGTGAGCGGTTGATCGTTGTTGCTCCATTGATCACACGACGGTCGATCACGAAATCGTGACGGAATCATCCGGTCGCTGACGCGTCATTTTGTCGTAGGCAACGGCAAACAGAATGTAAGTGTAGGGCAGGGTGAACAGCAGACCGACGTAACAGGCCAAAGCCCCCATGACGTAACAACCTATTCCCATCAGAAAGACGAGCAGGATTGAGCCCCAATTGCCTTTGGTCATGGCTCTGGACCGTCCCAAGGCCGCGAACACGCCCAAGTTCTGGTCAACGATCACAAACGGATAGACAGAGAACATCAGGCCAACCAGCACGCCCGGTATGATGCACATGAGAAATCCGAGGTAGAACATGATCAGGAATACAAATGTTGCGCCCAACAGCGTCAGCCAACGGCGCCCACCTCGGAACAGATCCGCGACTTCCGCATCCTGTCTTCGGGCCAGCTTCAGCAAAAAGATCAGGTATCCGCAACCTAAAAAGCAGTTCAAGGCCAAGCTGACGACATACATCACGGCAGCGAAGACCCCAACCACCACCGAGGCATCGTTGCCCTGGTCTCCCATTTCGATTGCGATCTGCATTGGAACGAACCAAAGCATCGCGGAAATCCCGCTGAGCAGCAGAAAGACGAATGTCGTCCCCACTGACAAACCCATCTGGTCAGTAAAGATTTGCCAGGCGTCTGAAATCGTCTCACTCGGCGGAAAAGGTCGCAGTTCGCCGTAGCCCTTCAGGTGCTCCGCCGGTGGCTCGAGTCGTTCGCCGCAATAGCGACACTTCGTGGCCGCGACTCGGATCTGTTCGCCACAGAAGGGACACTCTTTCGTGGCATCCGGATCCGCAGGAACGGGCGGAGGCGTCGCCGAACTCTCATCCGCGATCTCAACCAGATCTGAAACGTCCTCCACGGCATCCACAACGGGCGACTGAGGCTGAGGAACCGTAATCAATTCACCGCAGCCAGGGCACTTCGCCTGCCGACCCGCTTTATCGTCTGTGGTCTTTAATGTCTTGTCACAATGATGGCAATGAAACTCAATCGTCACGATTTCTCCTGCGGACGAATCATTGAACGGATCACATGAGTCGACGCGATGGCGAACGCACGAGGTTAATAGTTCAGACAATCCGTCAGCGACCATACGTCCGATGATCACGGATCGCAACCGATTTGTGATGCAAAGTCTGCGGTCAGCTGAGGAATTGTCCGCGGAATAGGCGAGTGATATCGCGGCCGTGAACGACGATACCTCGGTTGCCTTTCGCAGACTTAATGAAGTCAGTCACAATGTCTAACTGTAAAAATTGAGATGACCATTTGAATCCTGGTTGGAGAATCTCATGCATCAACGATTGATCCGTATTCGCCGCTGTCTGCCCGTGGTGCTTCTGATCGTGCTGACGTCGATCGTGTCTGGTCAAGACGAAGCCGCCGAGAAAAAGTCGGAAGACAAGACGAGCGCATCCCGATTGAAGGCGATTCGCGAAATCATGAGCCAGATCACTCTGGCCAAAGCTCAGGAGGACGGTTATCAGCCTGTCGACCTGAAACCGGATCCATTGCTGAGATACAACGACGTCACTCGCGGAATTGCCGATTCGGTGGTGTTTCGTGTCGGCACAACAGGCCGTCCGTTGGCCTTGATCACAGCCGAACTATACGGGCGAAACGGACAACAATTTCTGCTCAATCACGAATTCGTCGCCTTGCATCAGCCCGCGTTTCGCGTGAAACGCGACAGGTTCGTGTGGGAACCCGGATCAGGCAATCTCAAGCTCACAGAACTGAAGTCGGACCAAGCCCCAGGGGACAATCCGCGACTCAGGTTGGCCCAAATGCGCCGGTTGTCTGAGACCTTCACGGCCCAACAAACGGTGGGACAATCGACGATCGTTCTCCGACGCCTGACAACCCCGATCGATCGTTACGAACCGACAAACGATCCGAAGTCGGACGGTGCCGCATTCGCCTACGTTTGGGGCGTCAATCCAGAGGCGGTGCTGTTTCTCGAAACCGATGGCGCGAAATGGTTCTACGGCTGGGCTCCGCTCAGTTCTGCTCCACTGGAAGGACGATTGAACGAGGGCGTCGTCTGGCAATGCCCGCCCGGACCGCACGAAGATCGGACTGCGGCGTATACGTCGATTCACCGAGTCCTGACCGTCCCCAGTTACTTCGACGAGCCGTCCAAGGACGACGCGGACAAAAAGTAATCGCGCGTCACACGAATACCCCACCGCCCGTTGCAAAACGGAGACTGGCTGACTGGCTCAGATGGGGCACGATGACCGTGTCTCGCGGTCTTGATTGCATCGGCTAAGGCGAGTTCACGAAAGTGGAGGCAGGTCCGCCGGTTGAAGTGACCTCGACGTGGTAGCCAGCGTAAGAACGTTTCAATCGATGGTACATGATCGAGGTTATTGGGACTGACTCGCGTTGAAAGAGCGCAAACCTCTTTCGATGAGACCTGCACATTGCAGAGTTTTTTCTCGTCGACTCGATCTTGTAATCAATGATGCGACTGTCGCATTCGTCTGTCTGATCTGTGTCTAGACGGCCGCTTCCAATGCGGTCATCGTGGCGTCGTATTGGGCTTCTTCTGTTGAGCCGCGGAAACTGCGTGTGCTCTTCCAGGCATTGAGGTTCATTCGCATGAAGAAGTCGGCGCCCAGGACAGTCATAAACATGGCTCGGCCGATAGTTTCCAGGAACAGTTCCACCAGGTCGATCGGCTGCAGCAAGGATGTTTTCGAATCGAGCCCCAATAGACGTATTCCGAAGACGTCGTGCGATTGCACGAAGATCAACAGCAGGACACCGGCGGCCATTGTCATCAGACCGGCGATGCGTTGAACACCGAACATTTGACGGTAGTCGCTCTCATTGACGAGAGGTCGCGTGAACACGTCCATCCGAATGCCGAAGATCAGCGTTGATCCGATGAACAGCAGCAGACCTGCCAACAGCAACGGATCGCCGAAGATTTGATTCACGGCCACGCTAACAACCAGCAAAAACAGTCCGTAGAACGGTGACGCTGCGGCCAGATACCAGCCGGGGAGAGTCGCTTGTGGCAACAAGGATTTCACTCGGATGCAGGCCTTTTGGACGCCAGGCAAGAGCGACAGCACGGCAGGCAGCAACATTCCCAGGTAACTAAGTCCCTCGACCAGGCCATCGGCCATTCGGTGCAGCTTGTCGACGGACGTCATTTCTGCGGCGCTGACGGCGGATTCAGGTTCCCACCAACTCCACGGGCAAAACGACAACAGGATTGGCATCACGAACGAAAAGACGAACGTGGCGGACAGCAATTTGAACGTGAAGCCGAACCGAGTCCAATTGAAAATGACAACGAGGGCGGCGAGGGGCAGGCTGTACAAAGAGATCAGATGGACCAGGTCATCGAGTTGGCTGAGTGCCGATTTCCTGGGCTTGGCACTTTCGGTGGATGCGTGCTTTTCCCCCTGTTTTTCTCCAGGTGGATCTTCGGACTCATCGGAGGCGGCTTCGGTCGTGTCCTTCACTTTCTCGGTGACGGCGTCCACTTGCGATTGAACGGCGTCGATATGTGCTTGAACGGCCGGTAACGCTAACGCGGTTTTGGATGCTGCGGTGAACTGTTCGGTGACTTTCTCCACAATCGTTTCAAACGCGTCTGGCTTGTCGTCGTCTTCGAAGTTTTCGCGATAGGTTGCCAGAGCGCAACTGAGGACTGTGGCGATGATGATGAAGACCATCAAACTGCGGCGCCAGACGAAGTACGTCTGCAGGGACGAGTCATGAATTCCGTTTGATTCGAGAATGGCCTGCTCGGCAGGGCGAGCGGAGACCTTTTTCAGATTTGAGGAAAAGGCTCGTTGAAGCACGGTGATCATTGCGAAATCTCTTCGTCATTAAGGGGAACTTTTTAAAGGCACTTTGCGCCTTTAAATCGGGTTGAATTGATGCGGGCGAAGACGATGAAGCAACAATCTGGCTTCGAACGCCGGCCCGCAGCATGAAATAATGGGCAAATCCGAAAAGATCGAACTTCCTGGCAGGAATTGAAGTAGCTTTTGACCAACATAGCTCATGTTGCGAAAGGTAAACGCGTGAAAATCGCTCGTGGGATTGTTGGCTGTTTGATCGCAGTTGGGTTCCTGTCATTCCGATCGGTTCAGGCGAACGACTCCGGCCATTGGAACTCCGGAAAAACCTGGGTGTTTGCAGTGGGGCTGCTGGAATGGCAGCATCCGGACGAATGGAAGCCGTTCCCGGCCGCCAAGATCAATCGCCGTGACGAACAACTGGTCCGGTTCTTTGAGCACTCGGGTGTCGTGCGAGATCGCATCATCTATCTCCAAGATGGCGTCGCGACGAAGACGCATATTCACGCAGAATTCGATCGATTACTGGATCGGACGCAAGCAGGCGACTTGCTGGTGTTCTATTTTTGTGGACATGGTTGGCGTGATCGGAAATCAGGTGAGACCTGGTTCGCCAACTATGACGCGGGAGCGAATCGCGACAGCGCGTGGAATGTGCATGAGATCTTCTCGACGATCGAACGGCGTTTTCATGGGCGACAAGCGCTATTGATGGCCGATTGCTGTCATTCGGGCGCGCTCTACGATGAAGCACGTAAGCATCACAAGTCGCGCATCGCTTATGCGGTATTGACCTCATCGTCGTCACACAATTCTTCTACAGGCCAATGGACTTTCAGTGACAGCGTGCTGGCCGGGTTGCGCGGTGAATCGAACGTGGATCTTGACGGAGACCAGCAGATCACGCTGTCCGAAATGGCTCGATACACCGAGTCGGAATTGGCATTCGTCAATGGACAGAAATCAATGTTCGCGGCCGGCGAGGGCTTCCCCTCCAGTACGGTGATCGCGCGAGCCAAGGCAGCGATCAAACCGAATCTCGGCAATCGGATCGAAGTGCTTTACAAGGACAAATGGTACAAGGCGAAAACGATCGATACCGACGGCACGCAGCGAAAAGTGCACTACGTCGACTATGACTCGAGTTGGGATGAATGGGTTGATGTGGACCGCCGTCGTCCCTATCAACCGCCTCAATTTGCCGCGGGTGACAAGGTCCAGGTGCGATGGAGCGTGGACAAAAAGTGGTATCCTGCCATTGTTCGAGAAACCTGGTACGGGTTGCACTCGGTTCGCTATGACGGATATGGAGCGTCAGCGGACGAGTGGATCGGCCCCGACGCGATTCGTCTGCAGGGCGATTGAGGTACGCGGTAAGAACGACCAGTTCAATTCTGACCTGTGACAAACCGAGTTCGAAGAATCGGGGGCTTTTCAAAGACGAGGCACCCAGTACCGGGTGCCTCGGTGTCAGAGTCTCGACATCGCCGTGCTGCCCTTCTCTACTCTGAACGAAAACCCACGGTCATGTCGGAAGACATCCGAGACGGTGGCACACGCGATTCGCTGTCACTCGCGCTGACACGCCGCCCAGCCTGTGCTCAACGCAATTCGGAATCGCGGTCAGAATTTGCGGTGACGTGGTTTGCGATGGCTCTGGCAGCTCTGATCCAGGCGTCCCTTGTGTCGGCAGGCAGATCGAATTCACTGCTCGGTGGATTGTCGCAGAATGCGTTGTAAGCGAGCCGAGCTAACTCGTCGTCGGTGCCTTTCGACATACGATCGATCTCGGCAAAGAATTGATCTGGCGTCAGCGTTCTCGAATTCATAGTTCGCTCCACGTCCAGGCCGATGCCGGGTTTGCACAAAGGAAGATTAGCCCCTAACCCCATGTGCTGAACGTATCTGGTTGCAAAATCGTGTCAAGATTCGCGAAATCATGGCTTCATCGCATGCGCGATACACAAAGAAATCGGCTGTCACTGGCGGACGCCACCGGTAGAAGTTCCGTGGAATCGTTTGTGTCGCGTGGTGCTCGTGGGTTCAACCTCAAACTGAGTATGTCCTGACTGAGTATGTCCTGACGAGGTGCGGCAGAATCTGCCGCCATGACCGTTTGGCGTCTCGCCTCAATCCGACTGTTCTTTTGCAGGCTCGGCACCGATGCACTTGGTCGCATGTCAGGGGCCGATTCCCGCGCCAGTGGAGGGTTGGCGAGATTTGAAAGACTTTGCGGGATCGCGAGTTGGTTGGCATCGAGCATATTCACCTTGGTCGACGAATTGACTGTGCCCTGAAAAACCGAATCGACCGATAGATTGAGACTAACTGGTGCCAGCGTGCGCGCGCTGCCACCGTTTTTGTCTATCGCTCGCGGATATGAAATGTTCCGTGCCGGCCTGAAACTGCTGCTTTGGTGTTTCCTCTGGCAAGGAATGGTCCTTGCGGCTGGAGATCTTTTGTACGCAGCCGACGATTTCGAAACTGAAGACAGTTCACCGGAATCGAGTTCCTCTCAAACTTTACGCAATTTGAAGTTCATGGAACCGCCACGAGAGATCGATGGTGTGTTCGCGAATGAAGAGGATTCGGTGTTCGCGCGGTTGACGGAACAAATGCCGCTCCGTTTCAACCGATCCTATCTGCGCCCGGTCATTCGAACGACGGGTTACGACGTGCCGCCTGTCCCACCCGCCCCGATGCCGGAAGAACCGGGGTTTGCAACTGTCGAACCGCGACAGATCTTGAGTGACTCAACTTCTCAGTTGGTGCCCGTTCCCAGCTACATCGAGCCGGTCGCCCCTGATCATTGCGACACCTGCGATCCTGTGTTTGGCGGAGTGATCAAGCAAAATTGTGCGCACGAAGTTTCGAATTGGAGTCCGCTCGTGCGATACTTCGGATTAGGTCATGACCCCGATCCGAATTGCGGTTCGGACATCGGGATTGGACACGAACGGGTTATGTTCGCACCGTTTGAGATCGAAGCCAGCCAACCGACGAACTTCCTGATGCTTCGCTGGGATTCGGGATACGGGCTGCAAACACCAGATCGTGCCGAGTATTTCTGGAGCATGCCTGGACGAGGTCCGGCGCTGTCGCCGACCTATCCCAATTCATTGAACTACACGGAACTTCGCTTCATCAACGAAGTGGGAAGTCAGGTCTTTTCCGTTCAGACCGAGATTCCTCTGCGACTGCTTCAACCAGACGTGGGAGGTTCCAGCAGCGGTATTGGCGATATGAAAGTTGCGACCAAGGCCCGCCTGGTCAATGGAAAGCGGTGGCAGATCACTCAGATCATGCGCACGTATATTCCTATCGGGTCGGCTCAGAACGGGATGGGAACAGGTCACGTGTCACTCGAACCGGGGGCATTGGTTCGATATGAAGTCCGGTCAGACACCTATATTCACACGCAGGTGAAGTATTGGATTCCGATCGCGGCCGACGTCGGATTCGCCAGCAATGTGTTGACCACCGGTGTGGGTGTGAGCCACGTTTTGTATGAGACCAACAATTTCGCAATCATACCCAGCGTCGAATTTGTCAATTACGGTTCTCTGAGTGGTCAGAAAACCGTTAACGGGATCAATGTGTATGCGGGCGGAGAGAATGCCTACAACATCGTCACCGGGGCTCGATTCGTCATCGGTCCCAAAGCGGATTTGGGGTTGTTCGAACTGGGTGTCAGCAATACGACTGGTGTGGGGGTCGATCGATACGTCGACAACCTGCTGCGCGTCGACTTCAAATTCATCTTCTGACGCAACGAAATCCGCGCCCGGTGCGAATGGAACGCAGATCTGCAATCTCGAATGATTTGGGTTCAATCGTCGTTCGGCACCATCGTCTGAAAAGGCGAAGGCCCGTCGTCGTCCTCGCCATTGGCTTCGCTTAAACTCTCGGCCAGTCCTCTTAACGTTGGCCATTGACCGTCTTCGGCAACCAGAGTCTTGCGAGGATCTTTGCGCGCCAGATCTCGATTTAATGCTCGGGAGTCGCGAGTACTTTTTTGCGAGGCGGGCGCCTGATCGAAGGGCAAACCAGCAAGGTAGTCGAGCGGCCGGGCTGTGATGCCGGGTGGAGGACCAGCGGGCGCTTCCGTGGAAACTGTGGGCCCGACTTTTATCGGTGCGACAATCGGGCCGGGTGCATTCTCGCTTGGTTTTGAGGTCAGTTCGGTTGTTTGGGTTCCGGCGACGGTATCGGTTACTTTGGTGCCTTTTTCAGAGATTGGCACGTGGTCTACAAAGACGGACAATTCGGCTGCAGTGCGAGTCGTGCGAATGAAATCGACAAGGTCATCCTGATGATTGTCGATCAGTCCAGAGATGGACATCAGAATATCATCAGGGTCGTGACGGTTCGATTCAGGTCCCGGCAAGTCCTTTCGTGACCTGTCTGAACCGTGCGCACTATCCGTGCGACGCCATGTCCAGAATTTCCACCACGCCATTTCACGCCTCCCATATCGACATCATCATTTTTCGGAGAGACAAACTCGCAATCCAGTACAGGATACTACGGTGGCGGAAAAATAAAAATCCCCTTTTGGGTGACGAACGACAACACAATCTGGCTTTTTGCTCAACTTAAAATCAGTTCGTGGCGATGGAGAGTTCGGAAAACACTTGCGTCGAGATTTCCACAAGGTTGGCTGTCGAGGAGTGATTCTCGGCACCAGACGGAAACTGATGCTAAGTTTCATGCACGCCAAGGGGAGAGTTGCGATCACCAATCACCATTTCTGGAGAGGTCTCAACTGCCCTTGTCGCGGCAGGGGACCGGGTTCTGATTGCTGGGATCGCAGACGGCTGTTTTTGAGCCGTTGTTGATTTGACGAGGCGTTGGAAGAACGACATAGTGCTCGTGCTGCTCCCCCAGGACAATCTGCTGCTACCGGTACCTGAACTGAGGATCAATTCGGGATTGGGTTGTTTTCATGATTGATCTCGAGTCCCTGTTGAGCGAGATTTCTTCTGATTCTCCATGCGGAGAGAATCTGGAATACGATTCCCAATTCGGCGAAATGGAACGCGCCGCCGTCGGCAAACCTGAGCAGCAGTTCGGAGATACTGTCGTTCCAGCGGAAGAGCCGAAATGGAAAGAAGTTCAAAAACTCGCGCTGGAACTGCTGACGCGTACAAAGGATCTGCGGGTCGCCGCCGAACTGGCCCGATGTGAATTAGCGTTGTCGGGATTCGTCGGTTTCTTAAAAGCGCTCGAGTTGACTTGCGGTTTCGTTGAGCGGTATTGGGAGCCGGTGCATCCCATGCTTGATCCCGATGACGACAATGATCCGGCGCTGCGCGTCAACACGATCGAATCGTTGTGCGACGAGGAAAAAACGCTGCGAGCATTGCGTTTGACACCTCTTGTGAGTTCTCGCGCCGTAGGTCGGTTCAATCTGCGGGATGTTGCGGTTGCAAATGGTGAATTGACATTACCCGAAGGCGCTGAAGTTCCGGATTGGACCAAGATCAATGCCGCATTCGAAGACAGCACGGTTGAACAGATCCGAGAGAATTCTGATGCTGTTCGCGCCACGCTTGATAAAATCGCCGCACTGCAGACGACATTCAATGGTCATGTCGGCAGTGGCAACGGAATCAACCTGACTCCGTTGACGACCCTGCTGAAAACGGCCGAGCAGGTCTATGCAGATCAATTGACTCGGCGCGGAGTCTCGGCAACGGGGGGCGAGGCGGCAACGGACGAGGAGGGTGCGGAGGGCGGCGAAGGAGCAGGAGTAGCGAGGCGTCTGAGCGGCAATATCACGACCAGAGAGGACGTGCTGATCTGTCTCGATAAGATCGTCGATTACTACAAGCAATACGAACCGTCGAGTCCTCTCCCGTTGCTGCTGCAGCGATGCAAGAAACTGGTGTCGGCAAGTTTCCTGGAGATCATTCAGGATCTGGCCCCTGACATCCATAGTCAGATTTCAGCAATGGGAGGAGCGCCTCCACCGGAGTGATGCGTTTCATTCCAACCTGAAATCGTATCGCTCAATGCGGAATTGAATTGTTGATGCGAATTCTGTACACACTGAACGAACTCGCAAGCTTCATGTTATTAAGGCTCATTTCAAGGAGTTCCTGATGGCCAAGCAGAGTAGTCAAAAATTCATCGCACGGAATCGTGCTCCACGTGTTCAGATTGAATACGACGTCGAGGTTTATGGTGCCCAAAAGAAGGTTCAACTTCCTTTCGTCATGGGTGTGATGGCGGACTTGTCAGGGACGCCGGCAGAACCCAATGCTCCGGTCGCCGATCGAAAATTCCTCGAAATTGATGTCGACAATTTTGATGAACGTCTGAAAGCAATGAAGCCACGAGCGGCATTTTCCGTTCCTAACACGCTCTCCGGGGAAGGGAATCTGTCTGTCGACCTGACCTTCCAGAGCATGGACGATTTTTCGCCGGCCGCGATTGCACGCAAGATGGAACCGCTGGCCAAGCTGCTGGAAGCGCGTCAGCAATTGTCGAACTTGATGACTTATATGGACGGAAAAACGGGAGCAGAGGACCTGATCGCTCGCGTTTTGAAGGATCCGGCACTATTGCAATCGCTCGCTTCCGCCCCGAAACCCGAAGCTACTGAGGAGTCCGCCCAATGAGTGACGCCCAAAAGGAATCGCAGGCCCAGTCCGGTGCGATTGAATTCAGTGAGTTTGAACAACTGCTGAACAAGGAGTTCAAGCCGAAGTCCGATCATGCCACATCGGCGGTGAAGAGCGCCGTGCAGACTCTGGCTGCCCAGGCTTTGGAAAATGCGAGTGTCATTTCCGATGACGTGCTGAAGAGCATCGAGTCGATGATCGCGGAAATCGATAAGAAACTGACCGAGCAGATCAACGCCGTCATCCATCATCCCGATTTTCAGAAGCTCGAAGGTTCCTGGCGCGGCCTGCACCATCTGGTGAACAACACCGAAACAGATGAGTTGCTGAAAATTCGAGTCATGAACATCTCGAAGAACGAAGTCAGCAAGACTTTGAAGAAATACAAGGGCACGGCCTGGGATCAGAGCCCCATCTTCAAAAAGGCGTACGAAGAAGAATATGGCCAATTTGGTGGTGAACCATACGGTTGCTTTGTTGGTGATTTCCACTTTGATCAGACTCCTCAAGACGTGGAATTGCTGACCGGCATTGCGCAGGTTTGCGCGGCATGTCATGCACCCTTTATCGCAGGTGCGTCACCGACACTGATGCAGATGGATTCGTGGCGCGAGTTGTCAAACCCACGTGATTTGACCAAGATTTTCTCGACGCCGGAATATGCGGCTTGGAAATCACTGCGAGAATCGGACGATGCGCGCTATGTCTCTCTGACGATGCCGCGCGTCCTGGCGCGATTGCCTTACGGAGCCAAATCAAGCCCTGTCGAAGAGTTTGGCTTCGAGGAAGATACTGGTGCGGCTGAGCACACCAAGTACACCTGGATGAATTCTGCGTACGCCATGGCGACCAATATCAACCAGTCATTTAAAGCCTTCGGCTGGTGTTCGCGGATTCGCGGAATTGAATCGGGTGGCGCCGTCGAGAACCTGCCGGTTCACACGTTCCCGACCGATGATGGCGGTGTGGACATGAAGTGTCCGACAGAGGTTGCTATCAGCGATCGTCGCGAAGCCGAACTTTCCAAGAATGGCTTCATGCCGCTGATTCATAAGAAGAACACCGACTTCGCGGCCTTTATCGGTGCTCAGACGTTGCATAAGCCTGCTGAATACGATGACCCAGATGCAACAGCAAACGCGGCACTCGGTGCTCGATTGCCATTTGTTTTCGCGACATCCCGATTCGCTCACTACTTGAAATGTATCGTTCGCGACAAGATCGGTTCGTTCAAAGATCAAAAGGCCATGCAGACGTGGCTCAGTGAATGGATCGGAAACTACGTCGATTCGACTCCTGATTTTTCCAGCGAGGCCACGAAGGCTCGTAAGCCATTGGCCGGTGCGGAAGTGATTGTCGAGGAAGTTGAAGGAGCCCCAGGTTACTACACCTCGAAGTTCTTCTTAAAGCCTCACTATCAACTGGAAGGATTGACCGTCTCGTTGCGACTGGTCTCCAAATTGCCGTCTGCGAAAGGTGGTTGATAGCGCTGTTGTACGTCCCTGGTTGAGCTTGTGATCGAAATGTTCGTTTAAAATCAGTTTATTGAGAGGATTGTGTTATGGCCGTTGACATGTTTCTGCTGATCGATAACGGAAAAGTCAAAGGTGAAACGAGAGATAAGGTCTACGGACCAAAATTCGCGATCGATGTCCTCGCGTGGAGTTTCGGTGCTTCGAACTCAGGTTCCGCGCATACCGGTGGCGGGGCAGGTGCCGGAAAGGCCAATGTCCAGGACTTGTCGGTTACCAAGTGGGTTGACAAGTCAAGCCCCATTTTGATGCAGGCCTGTTGTAAAGGTACTCACTTCCCCACCGCAGTACTCATTGTTCGAAAAGCAGGCGACAAACCGCTGGAGTATCTAAAGGTTACGCTGACGGAAGTGATGATCACCTCCGTCTCAACCGGTGGCTCCGGTGGCGAGGATCGATTGACAGAGAATGTCACGCTGAATTTCGCGAAATTCCAGCTCGACTATATCGAGCAGAAAGCGGACGGCACGGAAGGCGACAAGCCAACAATGACTTACAATATCGCAGAGAACGCTGCTGAGTAATGTCGATGGATAAGTCGGTCATCGTGCGGTTTTGTGTCGTCATCGACGGATGACGACACAAATCGCGCGGACGACTTGTTGGCACCGGACCAATCTGTGACGTTCGACTTCCGTGTCAATACTCCTGGGTGTTTCTGGAGTACGTTTTCCACTTTCACTCTCGAATTGCTGGAGTTCGGTCGACCAGGACAAGTTTCCTTTGATCCTGGAAAGTTGGCCAAAAGATCCCGTCTGCGTCAGCGATGTCTGTCGGTAATGGATTCGACAAGTCAAGAATCTCGAGGGCCGACAGCTTTACTGACCGGAAGATTCATCACACTGCTTGACCGCCTGGGGGATTAGCGGATGTCTGCCGAACAGCAATTGAAAGACGGCGACATTGCCGCCGCATTGACGTCACTTAAGCAACAAATTCGATCGGACGCCTCCAATCCAAAATATCGCGTATTCTTGTTTCAGATCCTCGCGGTCGCTGGAGATTGGCAAAAGGCGTTGGATCAGTTGAACGTCGTCGGCGAATTGGACGCGAGCGCGCTGCCAATGGTGCAGACTTATCGCGAAACAATTGCTTGTGAATTGCTTCGGAAGGAGATCTTCGCAGGCGGACGATCGCCGTTGATCATGGGTGATCCTGATGATTGGATCGCGCGATTGTTGCAATCGCTGGGGCTTGGGGCTGCAGCTCATTGGGAGCAGGCAGAAGCCTTACGAGGCGATGCGTTCGAAATGGCGCCGGCGACGTCCGGGACAATCGATGGGCAACCGTTCGAATGGATTGCCGATGCGGATTCTCGCCTGGGCCCCGTACTCGAAGCGATCGTCAACGGGCGGTACTGCTGGGTTCCGTTCAATCGCATTCGACAAATTGAGATCGAAGCACCATGCGATCTGCGCGATGGCGTTTGGTTGCCCGTGAATTTTGTCTGGTCGAGTGGCGGCGAGACGGTGGGTTTCGTTCCGACGCGTTATGTCGGCTCCGAACTGATTGACGACAATGGCGTCAAATTATCTCGCAAGACGATCTGGCAAGAGGCGACCGCCAACACGGTGTTGGGATTCGGACAGCGGATGCTGACCACCGATACGGGCGAGTACTCGTTGATGGACGTCCGCAAAATCGTGTTTGACACACCTGCGGGCGCGAGCTCAGATTCCGGATCTGCGGAGCCGAATGATGGCTGAGTTGCTGTTGCAGGAACGGCTGCAGCCGTCATTGCTCGATCGATTGACCGATGACGACCCGATGGCAACACACGAGTCGCGCCACAAGCGGGTGATGTCTGTCTCCGACTTGCGCGACGTGATGTTGCGTGATTTGGGCTGGTTGTTAAACGCGACATCTCTCGGTCCGCTGCTTGATCGCGACGAATATCCGCTGGCTTCTCAGTCCGTGGTGAATTACGGCCGTCCCGATCTGGCAGGGTTGCAAATTCGGGGTCATGACTTAGATGCGATCGAGGCTGATTTGAGGCAGGCAATACTCAATTTTGAGCCTCGTATTCTCGCCGAGACGCTGAAGGTTCATCTGATTTTCGAGGAAATGGCCCACCACAGTCGAATGCTACGATTCGAAATCGAAGGGTCGCTGTGGTGTCAGCCAACGCCCCTCCGACTGTTCCTGAAGACCGCAATTGACTTAGAAACGGGCAACGTCCAGATTTCCAATTTCGATCTTTGATCTTCGAATCCAGATCCGCTCACGCCGAGCGAACAGATGCTCTGATTTGCCAGATCCAGGATTCCTTCACGACGAGTTCGCTTCATGGACCCAAGACTGCTTCGCTACTACGAAGAAGAGTTGCAGTTCATGCGTGAAATGGGCAGCGAATTCGCATCTGCATTCCCTAAGATTGCAGGGCGACTCGGTCTGGAGACTCTCGAATGCGCAGATCCATATGTCGAAAGACTGTTGGAAGGATTCAGCTTCCTGTCCGCTCGTACCAGGTTAAAGCTCGATTCGCAGTTCCCGCGCTTCACCGGGAACCTGCTCGAGACGGTGTATCCGCATTACATGGCCCCGACGCCTTCAATGGCCGTGGTTCAATTTCAGCCCGATCCTGCTGAGGCTGCGTTGGCCACCGGTGTTCCAGTTCCCCGAGGGACGGTTTTACGCAGCCGCCTTGGCAAAGGCGAACAGACCGCATGCGAGTTTCGCACAGCGCACGATTTTCATTTGTGGCCCTTGCAGATCATTGAGGCCGAATACTTCTCGCGTGATGTCGCGTCGTTGGACCTGCCAAAGATTCCTGATATTCGAGCCGGAATTCGACTGCGACTGCAAACGACGGCGGGACTAGCCTTCAATCAACTGACGCTCGACCGATTTCCGGTTTTCATCCGCGGAAACGGTAACTTGCCGATGCATTTGTATGAACAATTGCTTGCCAACCCCGTGTCGCTCGTTGTGCGGCCTCCAAAGAAACCCGTCGCCTGGCAGGAGGTAATTGATTACTCGAACATTCGTCCCGTCGGCTTTGACGATCAAGAATCGTTGCTGCCGCCCGTCATGCGGTCGTTCGAGGGATATCGATTGATTCAGGAATACATGGCGTTTCCGAATCGATTCATGTTTGTCGAATTTGCAGGTCTTTCGCGCGCGATCCAACGTTGCACGAGCGATCAATTGGATCTGCTCATATTGTTGAATCGCAATGACGAAGTCCTCGAAAATCGTGTCAGTGCGAATCAGTTTTCATTATTCTGCACTCCGGCCATCAATCTCTTTCCGAAACGCGCCGACCGGGTGCTACTTGATCCGCGACATCATGAACATCAGGTTATTCCAGATCGGACACGGCCCGATGATTTTGAAATCCACAGTGTGACCAGCGTTCGAGGTTATGGCGATGCTGTTGCGAATGAACAGGAGTTTCTACCGTTTTATGGCATGACGGATCGAGGTGATGCCAAGGCCTTCTATTCGATTCGGCGAATGCCTCGAGTCCTGTCGGAACGACAGAAGGAACAAGGAACGCGATCCAATTACACAGGCAGCGAAGTCTATCTCTCGCTGGTCGACCCTGTGGAAGCTCCTTATCGACACGATCTGAAGCAACTCGGCGTGCAAACGCTCTGCACCAATCGCGACCTACCCATGCATATGCCGATTGGTCAGTTGAACAGCGATTTCACACTGGAAGCAAGCTTGCCCGTGCAAGCCATTCGCTGTGTGAGCGGGCCAAGCAAGCCGCGGGCATCCCCCGTTCATGTGGCGGCAGAGTTGGGCTGGCGACTTATCAGTCATTTGTCGTTGAATTATCTCTCATTGACAAATGACGACCCGAAACAGGGTGCTGCAGCGATTCGCGAAATGCTGGGACTCTATGACGTCGTCAGCGATCCAGTCACTCGCAAACAGATCGCGGGAGTCCATTCCATTGCCTCGGTACCAATTGTCAGGCGGGTTCCGCATCCCGGTCCGATTGCATTCGGCCGAGGTGTCGAAGTGAAGGTGACCTTCGATGAGTCGGCATTCGAAGGAACTGGGGCCTTCCTGATGGGATCGGTTCTGGAGCGATTTTTTCGACGATATGTGTCTTTGAACTCTTTCACGGAAACGATCGCCGCCACGGTCGATCGTGGGGAAATTGTGCGATGGCCAGCCAGGATCGGTTGTCGCCAGACGATCTGAAATTCTTACAGTTGCTGGAAGAAGCGCCCTACGAGGCAGACTTCTATGCCGTGCTGCGCGCGATCGAATGCATGTATTCGGCGCATCCGCGCCTGGGGCAATCATTGCAACCGGCCGACGACCCGATCCGTTTGGGACAGGACGTCTCGCTGTCGTTTCCAGCCTCTTCTCTCGCATCATTTAAACCAGGGCAAAATGGGCGTCCAAGCCAATTGCTCGTGAATGTGTTGGGATTACTGGGGCCGAACGGACCGCTACCACTGCATCTTACCGAATACATCTACGAACGACGTCAACATTTCAACGATGCCACTCTCGCATCGTTTATGGATCTGTTTCACCACCGCATCTTGTCGTTGTTCTACAGGGCGTGGGCCGATAGCGAACCAACGGTCAGCTTGGACCGCCCCGACACCGATCAATTTGGTCGCTATGTTGCCTCGTTGATTGGTCTGGGATTAACGTCGTTGCGTAATCGCGACGAAATGCCCGATTGGTCTAAGCTGCACTTTTCGGGAGCTCTCTCATGTCAGACTCGACATCCTGATGGTCTTAAGGCCATCCTCAGCGCGTTCTTCGAAGCGCCTGTTTGCATCGAAGAGTTTGTCGGGCGTTGGATTTCACTTCCCAAAGAGTGTGTCTGTCAGTTAACCAGCCCGCGCCGAACGGCCACGCTGGGCAGGAACGCCACGATCGGACATCGCGTTTGGGACTATCAGCAAACAATTCGGATCGTGTTCGGCCCTGTTGATTTTGACGTCTTTCAGAGAATGTTGCCCGGAGGGACGGGACTGAAACGGTTGACCGCTATCGTACGAAACTATATCGGCGACGAACTGGCCTGGGAGTTAAAGCTGATCCTCAAGCGAGACGATGTGCCCCAGGTTCGACTGGGGCGTCAAGGATACCTGGGGCGAACGACGTGGCTTTACGCACAACCACCGGACAAACATGCTGACAATCTTGTTCTTTCACCTGGTGCCACCCGACGTGTTTGATGAAAGATGGACCTGACCGTCTTCAGGACTTGCTTGCTTAAGACAAATTGAATTGTTGGATTCTTGATAAAAGGAACCTGTGCTGTGAGTGAAATCAACCGCGCCAAACTGTTCGGGAAACTGAATTCAATCGGATACAAGGCAATTGAATCTGCCACGGTGTTCTGTAAACTGCGCGGCAATCCCTACGTCGAAATGGTGCACTGGCTGCATCAACTCGTCCAATTGCAGGACTCGGACCTCCATCGGATCATCAAGCACTTCGAACTCGATCCTGCCCGACTGGCGAAAGATCTGACCACTTCTCTGGATCGCCTGCCACGCGGTGCGACCGCAATCTCGGATATTTCGGCGCACATCGAAGACTCGATCGAGCGAGCCTGGGTGTTCGGAACTTTGTTGTTCGGCGATAGCCAGGTCCGTACGGGATACCTGGTTGTCGGGATCCTGAAGACGAAGGGACTGACCCACGTCCTGACCTCGATTTCACGCGAATTTGAAAAGATCAAACAAGAAGCACTGACGGATCAATTCCGTTCGATCACGGCAGGTTCTCCTGAAGACGCATTGGGATCGTCAGACGGTTCTTCCTTATCAGGAGGGGCCGCGCCTGGTGAGACGAGCGGTGCCATCTCCCCGGCAGAAATGGGTAAGCAGGAAGCGCTCAAACGCTTCACGGTCGATCTGACCGAACAGGCTCGCGGTGAAAAGATGGATCCGATCGTTGGTCGGGACGACGAGATTCGACAGGTGGTCGATATTCTGATGCGTCGTCGTCAGAACAATCCGATTCTGGTTGGCGAGGCGGGTGTCGGTAAAACCGCTGTGGTCGAAGGCTTCGCCCAACGCATTGCACGCGGTGATGTGCCTCCCAGCTTGAAAGATGTCGTACTGCGGGCACTGGATGTCGGGCTGCTGCAGGCCGGTGCCAGCATGAAGGGTGAATTCGAGCAACGGCTTCGATCCGTGATCGACGAAGTTCAGGCCAGCCCCAAGCCAATTATCCTGTTTATCGATGAGACCCACACACTGGTCGGCGCCGGTGGTGCTGCCGGGACAGGTGATGCGGCCAACTTGTTGAAGCCGGCTCTCGCGCGCGGAACGCTAAGAACAATCGGTGCGACGACATTCGCCGAATACAAGAAGCATATCGAAAAGGATCCCGCGCTGACGCGGCGATTCCAGACAGTTCAAGTGGATGAACCAACGGAAGAGCGAGCCATCCTGATGATGCGCGGGGTTGCTTCGACGATGGAGAAGCACCACAAAGTTCAAATCCTGGACGAAGCCCTGGAAGCCGCGGTCAAGTTGTCACACCGCTATATCCCGGCCCGACAATTGCCCGATAAATCTGTGAGTTTGATCGATACCGCGTGTGCGCGTGTCGCTGTCAGCCTTCACGCGACACCTGCAGAAGTTGACGATTGCCGCAAGCGCATCGACGCTCTGGAAACCGAGATGTCGATCATCGGACGTGAAAAGGCTATCGGTGTTGCCGTCGCCCAGCGCGAATCGGATGCCTCGGAAAAGTTGACCACAGAACGGGCTCGTCTTGCGACGCTGGAAGAACAATGGAAAGCCGAACGTGCATTGGTTGACGAATTATTGGAGCTGCGATCGAAGCTACGAGCTGGAATTCGTCCGGTCGAAGGAACCGGCAGCGCGCTTGAGGCGTCTGTCGAAGCAACTGCGCCGGGTGTGGCGGTGACCGACGAACAAACGGAAGCAGAACGTCTGAAGCAACTTGAACAACTGAAGATCGTTCAAGAGAAGCTTGTCGCCCTACAAGGCGAAACGCCTTTGATTCTTGCCACCGTCGACTATCAGGCCGTGGCGAGCGTCGTGGGAGACTGGACGGGGATCCCCGTGGGGCGAATGGCACGCAATGAAATGGAAACGATTCTGAAGGTTGCCCCGCTGCTCGCTCAACGTGTGATCGGTCAGGATCATGCCATGGAGATGATTGCCAAACGCATTCAGACTTCGCGTGCGGGATTGGATAATCCCAGCAAGCCGATTGGTGTATTTATGCTCGCAGGAACCTCCGGTGTCGGCAAAACCGAAACGGCCCTCGCGCTTGCAGAGGCGCTTTACGGCGGCGAGCAAAACCTGATCACGATCAACATGAGTGAGTATCAGGAAGCACACACTGTTTCGACGCTAAAGGGGGCACCTCCCGGATACGTCGGTTACGGGGAAGGCGGCATCCTCACAGAAGCGGTACGACGCAAGCCTTACTCAGTCGTGTTGCTGGACGAAGTCGAAAAGGCACATCCCGATGTGCACGAGATTTTCTTCCAGGTCTTCGACAAGGGCTGGATGGAAGATGGCGAAGGTCGTGTGATCGATTTCAAGAACACATTGATTCTGCTGACGACCAATGCCGGAACCGACGTCATTGCCGGACTTTGTAAAGATCCCGAATTGATGCCTGATCCCGAAGGGATGTCCAAGGCATTGCGCGCTCCACTGCTGAAGATTTTCCCACCCGCTCTTTTGGGCCGCCTGGTGACGATTCCTTATTACCCATTGTCGGACGAGATGTTGGGCAAGATCGTGACGTTGCAGCTTAACCGCATCAAGAAACGCATCGAAGCACGTTACAAGATTCCATTCGAGTACAACAACGACGTTGTCAAACTGGTTGTGTCGCGTTGTACCGAAAACGAATCCGGAGGACGCATGATCGATGCCATCCTGACGAACACAATGCTGCCTCATCTGTCGAAGGATTTTCTGACTCGGATGATGGAAGACAAGCCTGTGGAACGCGTGCAGGTTGGCGCGGCGAATGGCGATTTCACCTATCAATTCGGTTAAACTCCGCTTCAGAGCCGGATCGCAGACAGCCCATGCATAGAAGTGGTGAAAGATGATGGCCGAGCCGTGAAGTCGTGTGACACATGAACATGGCTCGGTGATCGCTTCCGAGATCGCGAATTCGATTGCCGTTGGATTTTAGAAAGAATCGGCCTCATGCCGCTTTCACAAAAAAAACAACCGATGGTTGTGAAGACGCCTCTGGCCGACGATGTGTTGGTCTTCTGGCGGATGAACGGGACAGAAGAATTGTCACAGCCGTTTGTCTACGAGCTGGACATGCTGAGTGAGGATTCGAAGCTCAAACCGAAGGATCTTCTGGGAAAGACAATTCAAGCGCGGGTCGAACTGCCTGGCGGGGACGGTTATCGATTTTATCACGGCTACGTCACGAACTTTAGTGCGCTGGGAGCCCATCTGAATTACTTCAAATACCGCGCCACATTGCGGCCCTGGTTGTGGTTTTTGACACGCGCCTCGGATTGCCGCATCTTTCAGCAGAAGTCCGTTCCCGAGATTATCAAGGAAGTCTTTGGAGATTTAGGGTTTTCTGCCTTCGTCAAAGACTCACTCAGCGGCAGCTATCCCACGCTGGACTATTGCGTACAGTACCGCGAGTCGGCGTTCAACTTCGTCAGCCGACTGATGGAGCGGGAGGGGATCTATTACTATTTCACACACGAGGACGGCAAACACACGCTTGTTCTTTCCGATGCGCAAAGTGCCCACTCGTCGGTGGCCGGCTACGACACGATCCCCTATTTTCCTCCAGATGATGTTCGGCGGCGCAAACGCGATCATTTTTCGGAATGGAACTTCGGCGAGCAGGCCGACACTGGCCAGTACACGTTGAATGATTTCGATTTCGAGAATCCCAAAGGGGATCTGATTTCCCATGCCGTGGTCGATCGCAAGCATCCGCTCTCGGCCTTCGAAATGTACGATTATCCCGGCGGTTATGTAAAAACTGCTGAGGGAGATACCTACGCCACCGATCGCGTCACAGAGCGGCAGACGAAATACGAAGTCGTGCACGGATCAGGTGATGTCGTCGGTGCGGCCTGTGGTGCATTGTTCACTCTCAGCCAGGCTCCGGTGCCTTCCCAAAATCGCACGTACTTGACGATCAGGATGTCATGTCAGATCGCGACGGCGGAATATGAAGCGAGGCCCGATGGTCAACAGCAATCATTCGCTTGTCAGGTTGAGGCCATACCCGGTTCGCAGCAATTTAGGCCCGCACGGGTGACTCCGGCAGCGCTGGTACGTGGCACGCAGACCGCTATCGTGGTCGGTCCGTCAGGCGAAGAGATCTATACCGACAAGTACGGTCGGATCAAGGTCCAGTTTCACTGGGATCGAAAGGGAAAGTCCGACGAAAACAGTTCGTGCTGGATACGAGTCACTCAGACATGGGCCGGAAAAAACTGGGGTGCGATCCACATCCCGCGAATTGGGCAAGAAGTAATCGTTGATTTTCTGGAAGGCGATCCTGATCGTCCCCTTGTGACGGGGTGTGTCTACAACGCTGATCAGATGCCACCGTACACGTTGCCTACCAATATGACCCAGAGTGGCCTGAAATCGCGCAGCACGAAACAAGGGACTGCTGAGAACTTCAACGAATTGAGGTTCGAAGACAAAAAGGATTCGGAAGAGATTTATTTCCACGCCGAAAAGGACTTCAACCGCGTCGTCGAGAACAACGACACCGACAAGATTGGCTACAGCAAAAAGGACAAAGGCGATCAGACCATCGAGATTTTCAATAATCAGAAGCTGGTCGTTGGCGGAGGCGCAGGTAATGCCGCGGATGGAAGTCAAACGATTGAAGTTTATAACAACCGCACGGCAACTGTTCAGCAAGGCAACGAGAAACTGACTGTCCAAACCGGCAATCGGGATGTGATCATCGACAAGGGAAACGATGCACACACGGTAACGAAGGGAAATCGGAACGTCACCGTTTCCGAAGGGAACGACACACACGAGATTTCCAAGGGAAACCAGACCGTTACCATCACCCAGGGCGATCAATCAATCAAGATCAGCGCAGGCAAGTGCACGATTGAGGCGGGGACATCAATCGAACTGAAGGTCGGCGGCAGCAGCATCAAGATTGAGCCCGCCAAAATCACGCTGACGTCGACGGAGATCGCCGTTGAGGGATCCGCGAAAGTCGATATCAAAGGAGCGATGGTTCAAGTGAACGCCAGCGGTAACTTAATTCTCAAGGGCGGAATGACCCAGATTAACTAGTGTCCGGGCAATCGAGGCGATTGTTAATGCCAGTGACTTTGCATGTTATCAAGGGCCCTTCGGCAGGACGTAAGTTCCATGTCGCACGGGGCCAAATTGCAAAATTCGGACGAACCGAATGGGCTGATATTCCGTTTCCGACGGAAGTCGGAATGGCGGACATTCACTTCACGATTCACGACGACGGTCGCCATTGTGTGATCAAAGATTCCAGCGGAGGGATTGGAACTCTGGTCAACGGAATTGCTGTCCCAGAAGCTCAATTGCATTCAGGCGACGAGGTGACGGCGGGTTCAACGGTGTTTTTGGTCGCAGTGGAAGGCGAGACCGCGCCGGTTGCTGTCGCCGATCCCGTCGGAAACGGTGATCAGAACGAAAGTACCTCGCCAGCAATACCAATGGCAGTGGACTATGGCCGACGATTGAAATTGAGCGATGCAGCGAAAGAACTGCTCACCGACGACCAGTTGCCCAAAGGCTTCGTCGATCTGCTGGTTGAAAAGGAATTGTTCCCCGACGCCCTGCGTTATGTTGCGTTCGTCTTGCCGAAGCCGATCGCCGTCGGTTGGGGGTGCGAATGTGTCGAACAGGTCTTTCCCAGAGATTTGACACCATTGGAGAAACGCGCCATCGATGCGGCCAAGACTTGGGCTCACGATCCGAATGACGCCCATTGCCGCGCGGCTGAGGCTGCCGCGAAGGAAACGGAATTCACTGGTGCCCCAAGCTGGTTGGCTGTGAGTGCTTTTTGGAGTGGAGACAGTTTGGCACCCGCCGATCTACCGCCTGTCCCGCCCAACGAAACTCTGACAGCTGAGGCGATCACGGGAGCGCTGGCCATGGCGACGGCGCTTGGACCACCAAATCAAACCAGCAATCGATACCGAGAGTTCCTGAAAACCGGTCGTGCCCTGATTCCAGAACCGACTGCCGTCTCTTAACGCGCTGTGGCAACGTCACCGTCATCTCGCGGACGGACCGTTCGCTGCAGGTTGCTTGAAGCGAAACTGATTGAGGTGAGAACCTATCAATGCCTGAAAATTACCTCGCACCGTTCCAGTCCAAACGCCTCAATCAAATTGTTATCCCAGGCAGCCATGATGCCGGGATCTATGGAATCGACAAAGAGAACGTCAAGACGCAGAAGTTGAATATTGACGAGCAGGCAACGGCGGGCGTGCGTTTCTTTGACATGCGAATTGCGACGAGCAAATCCGGAATCGGACCGTCTGCAACGTACGAACAACGCTCCTACCACCTGGATGGAAAACTGGTCACCGACAACAGCCACTCCGTTCGCAGGCACCTGCCAGGTGGCGACAAAAATGTGAAGTCGCATCAAAACGTCTCGCTCTTTGGCGGGTGGGGAGCGGACTCGTTAGGTGAGATGTTGTCACAAGCGAAAAACTTCGTCGACACACATCCGACTGAGTTCTTGATCATGAAGTTTTCCAAATGCTTTAACTTGGAAAATGTTGTCGCAAAGTGCCTGGAGGTACTTCAAGACTCACAATTCAAATCAAGAACGATCTGCAATCTGAACGAGACCAAGGTCAAGAAACTGGCTGGCCATGTGATCACGCTTTTCGATCCCAAAGAACTTGCGAAGCTGAAAATCGACTACACGTCGGGAAATTACGATGGATGCCTGAAGTTCAAAGAACTCTTCGACAAAAAGAGCAACGTGCCACGGGCGTATGAGCGTAATTACGACGGGTTGCAGTATTTTGGCAAGTTCAGCTCCACAGACAAGATTGCAAAAAACACGTCCCGGCAATCAGCGATGATGGTTGCCGGCGCCGCATGTGATCCGAACGCGATGGGCATGATGTACTGGACAACAACAGGGATGTTTGGAAGTATCGAGCAACGGAACAAAGATATGTGGAAGGGGCCGAATCGCCAGGCACTCAAAGATACGTGGGCAACCGGTTTGAGTACGTCGATTCAGGCGCAAATGGGTCGTGACTTTCCCAACGTCGCACGTACTGGAAACAACACTCCCGTTTTTGGTTCCAGGAGGAAGTGGAAATTTTTCATTCCGAATATCGTCATGATGGACTTCGCAAGTCCGCGTAAGTGCTCAACGATCTCGCGACTCAACGATGTTACTGACAGTGAAATACAAACGCTGGTGGATTCAGGAATGCTCACATGATCGAAAACCCGAACGGGCATTCGCAGTAAGGCCGAACGAGATCCGCAGACGCGTCATGCACCTTCATTGAACAGGCACACCCTGTTTCTCTGCGACGACAAGCTGCATCTGATAGGACATGCTCGCTCGTTCGTGAAGCCGGACATGCCAGGGTACAGACGACTGCTCCGCAACGATTTGCATGTCCGAAATACGGTTCGGATTGTCGGTGGCGAAGAGCGTTCGCAAGAAGGCTTCAGATGAGCCTCGCTCCGCACCGCGTTGTGAGTGCCCTCCCAGCCAGGCCTCGACGCTGGTGGCACTCGGCGACCAATCAAACGGTGTCGTCAGAACCAGCTTGCCTCCGGGTTGTAATAATTCGCAACTCGCGTGCAGGAACTCAACCGGTCCTGGAACGCAATCAAGGACGTTGAGCGCAACAGCCAATGAGAAACGTGTCTGAGCGAGTGGCAGCGCCATCAGATCGCAGGCCCAAAAGTCGATATTCTGCGGACGTGACGAATGATATGGAAACTCGTGACGATCATAGACGATGCCGACACGCCGTCGTGGATAGCACACGCGTCCTGCGCGCAGAACTTGCGATGCGATCTGGAGCATTGAGAAATTCAGATCGACACCCAGCACCAGTTCGTCGCAATGTTCGGATAGCTCAAATGATGTACGTCCGACAGAACAGCCGAGATCGATCATAGGTCCGGGCCAAATGGGTTCAGCCGTTTTCAATGCCTCGCGCAGTGTACGGACGATGGCACCCGGTGCGGGCTCGGACAAAGCTTCGTTCGGGTCACAATCGGCATAGTGATCCCAAGTATAGGCACTGAGCTGCTGACGCCTGGTGTCGTAGGACGATCCGGGGCCTGCGCAATCTCCCAGCAGGCTTTCCATTTCCGCTGACAAGTCATCGCGAGTCAATGCAGGTAGCACGTTGTCAGAAACATACTGCCGAACAGGCCCCACGATGATTGGAATGCCATCCAGGATCGGAAATTCGCGCAAGCAGTTTGAGTCCGGGCATTGCAGGATTCCTTCGAGCAGATCGCCGTCTGTCTCGCGAATCACACGTGAAATCACCAGCTGGTGATTACCTTGCTGTGCCTGTCGACAAACCGGACAGACAGGACCAATCGCCTGAAAATGCCTACGCCGCAAGTTGTTCAGCCTCCGATCATGACGGTGGGACATCCAGGCGGCAGCACTTTGCCCGCCGGACCAGGAATGACCGCCACGCAGGTCGGATGAAGAGTCGTGTCACCGACACGAGCCGCCGGAAGGCCCGCAACCAAAACGGTTGTCGAGCCGAGCAGAATCATTCCCGGGCCCGCCGGAACGCAACTTGGCAACATGCAAGGGGCCGTCGTATCGGTCACGCGAGCTGCCGGTTTGCCACCGATTGTGACCGTGGGAGCACCTTTAACGATCGCCAACGGCAGCGGCGGATGCGGAGACGGGGTCGGTACCGGGGCAGCAGGATGGATGGGGGCATGACAGTGAGGGCCGGCTTGAATTACCATATCGCCCATTCGAGCGGCGGGATTTCCCATTCCATCCTCACATATTTCGTGTAATCAAGGGGATTCACCTCAAACTGTGAATCACGGCGCGGATTCAACCGAAAATCCGTTTATGCCCGTATTACGGCATCAGCACGGCCTGGAACACAGCCCAAATGACCTTTAACTAGTCGATTCGGAAGATGATGACGAATCCTTCATCACCAGGCAATCCGGGAAGAACACAAACGGAGGTATCCGAACCTGTTAGAAGGAGCGGACGCTGGCTGGATGACGAACCGAGCAATCAGCAGATGGCGTTTAAACGTCGATTCCGCTTGGGAGTGTTGGGACTGTTCACCGTTGCTGTCGTGGGAATTCTGATTTGGCAACTTTTCGAACCCTTTCAGCACATCGACACGCATATTCTGCTGATGTCGGGAGAGCGCCAGGCAACGGATGATTCGATTTCCACTTCGGTATCGCCAGAGACTGATTTGATTCGAAGTGCGTCGGAACGCGTTTTCGCTCCGGCCGATTTTGCCGCCGAAGATCTGAACGCATTTCAGTCACTCAGGTCGGTCCTTTCACTTCATGGAAAAGGCTCAACGACGCTTCCCGGCGGTGACCTGCGAGAATTGCTGGATCTGCGACGACTTCAGAAAACGCTTGATGACATGACCGCAGAACAGTCCGATGTGCTCGTGGTCTATTTGACCGCGCGAACGACTGTCGACGACGAGGAAGTCTGGTTTGAGTTCAATGTGAAACCCGGCATCCTCGACGAGGGACAAAGTCGATTGGACGAAATCCTGCATCAGCTTTCACGCTCTGAAGCCGCAGTGAAGCTGTTGATTGTCGATGCCGGTCGATTCGAACGTGACCCGACACTCGGGATCGTTGTGAACGAATTTCCCCGGCTGCTCGAGCGAGCAGTAGCGACAACCGGGGACGCCAGTCTATGGGTGCTCAGTTCCAATCGTGCCCTCGAAGTATCACATATTTCGCGTGCGATGGAACGTTCTGTCTTCGGCTGGTTTGTGGGTTACGGCCTGCATGGGGCAGCGGATTTCAATCGCGATCGACAGATTGGACTCGACGAACTGACTCGGTTTGTAACGGCGGAAGTCTCGGGATTTGTGCAGCAGACAACCGGTGGATCACAAAGTCAGGTTCCAAACTTGCTGTGGGGCGGAGGAGAATTGAAGCCGGATCAAACGTTGCCGATTCTGCTACCCGTCTCAAAACAGCAAGCAAAAGCGGTTGAGGATCCGGAACAGTGGCTGCAGTCGACGCGCGAGCAATCGATTGGTACGTCCGTCTTTTCAATCCCCAAAAGCCCGGTGACATTCACACCTCGATCAGATCTGGTGACGGTCCCTTCTCTTTCGAACTCACCGCTTGCATCTGCCGTTTCGCCAACAGTTCCCGGTTCTGTCGATGTTCAGGGTTTGGGGACCATCAACGCGAACGTGGTTCCTCCACTACCGAGATCCGTGCTTCCGGTGACGGAGCTGGCAGGTGGAAACTCAGCTCAAAAACCTGCCCCATCCGCCGTCGCCACTACGCCTGACCAACCTGCGCCGCCTGGCAACGATTCCACGGGCGATGTGCCAGGCGACAACAAAAAGGCCGTTCCAAAGAGCAGGGCAGAAGTGGATCCTGCGCAGGTGATCGCCTTAGCGACACTCTTCACCGAAGTCTGGAACCTGCGTGACGAACTTGAGTCCGATCCGCAAAGCGGCTCGAACCCGGCAGTCGTGGCCGCTGAGGAATGGCGTCGACTCGTACACCAACTTCTAATGCAGGAGCGTTATTTCCGCGCTGGTCGGGCGAGCGATCTGCAACAAGTCTCAGTCGTCGTCAAAACACTTCGCGAGGGCTTAGTTGCACTCTCTCGGAAAGAGGCATTGGCATTTCAACCCGGACAAGATCAACAAACAGCGGATCTGGTTCGTCGCATTCAAACCCGCATAAAGAGTCATCCCTGCCACGCAATTCAGTCACATTCGCTGGGGTTGGTTGAGTTATTCTCGCAGCACACTGGAACCTCCCTTGATCCGGCGCTCGTATCCACCATCACGACATTGGATCAACTCATTCAACGCGGTACCTCGACTGAGTTCGAAGACTGGATCAACAAGCTCGAGCCAAAGAGCATTGATTTCATCGAGCTACGATTAGCCCGCCAACTGGCAACCGATCCTGAACTGTCATGGCCGACGAAACAGTTCGCACTGCGAGTCTGCCGGATTGCCGAAAAAACGGCGTCGATCTTCCTGGGTGAGAGTCGGTGGATTGGATCCGAGTTTTCGGACGCTGAACGATTGCGAAAAAATGGTGAGCGAACGTTGCTCGATCAGATTGGACAACATCGTGAAGCAGAAGGAATCAAGTGGTTGCGACTGGCTCTGCCGAAATACTTGCGGGCCGCTACAGAGCTTGAAGAAGTTCGCTCCGCCGAATTGCTGTGCGATCAATTGATGCTCCGCCTGCCACAGTATGTCAGGTGGCACAACGAATCGAACGCACACGCTGCTGGTACTCCGCAAACGACAGACATCCAGCAACTGGCAGACGATCTTGCGCTGCTGGCGGGGCGACTCGACACGACGTCAAATGATCAAATCCCCGAGATTCAGATTCTCGCCCTGCGATTGAAGGAACTGCAGAAGAATATCGAAATGTCGCTCGACTCAATTCAAGCCGGGTCTGGAAATCGAGTCACTTCTCTTCCCGGCGACCAACTGCAAATCGAATCGCTGCTGAAGACAACTCTCCCTGCCGGCCCAATCCGTCTCGGACTGCTGCAAAAGTCGATCGAATATGATCGACGGAACATTACCCAACTTCGGCGGCCCAAAGTCTATCCCCCGATTTCGGAAAGCGTCGTTGACGTCACTGCACGATGGGCCTGGCCTACCAGGATGTTGCAACTCGAATTGACGTTGAGTCAATTGGGAGTGGTGGGTGTTGATTCCCTGCGAACTGAACACACAGCGCTGAAACAGACTTGGAAAGAACTGCAAGAAGAAGTTGCAAATGGCGAGGAGGGTCGATCGCCGCAGGAAAGCGATGCACTGTTGTGGGAGAAACATCGCACGTTAAGCGGCGGATTGAAGCGATTCTATCAGAGTTGGATCAGCTCTTTAGGCGCCGCGAAAAAGACGTCGGCTGTGCGAATCGATTCAGACGGAAGTGATCGACAACGGAGTTTGTTGCGTGCCGCGCGTCGCGCGCAGCAATTGCTTCCTGTCAGTGCAATCACCATTAATGAATCATCGAGCCCCGCCACCTTGCTCGATATTGCGAGTGCCCATGACTTGTTGAATTGGCATGCCTCCCGGTGCGAGCAGCAACGATCTGCAACTCCGAGTGCCGATTACAATGACCTGACTCGACGCATTCGATCATACCGGACTCAAGCCACGCAATTACCGCAGCAAGCGGCCTATTTTCCGGAAGCTTCAATCCCAATCTCCTGGGACGGACCGGCTACGCTGTCGCTGGAAACCGAAGCCGAACAATCGATCGAGTTGCGATTGAAGTGGACGGGGAACCCGAAAACGCCGACCTGGATCAGTCTGCACTACGATCCTACGTTGATTGAGGTCAAAGCAAATTCTGACATCTCGGTTTCCGTCAATGAAAAAGCCTCCTTTGTCGAGCCAGCGACCTCGCTCGATCGACCAAAGGCGTTTGAGCTATTTCCGGACAAGCCAACGATCCTTCGTCTGGTCGTGCGCCGTCATGACAATGCGATGGGACAGGCGCGACTCGCTGTCTTTGCCGTGACGAATCACGGCGCAGCCAGACAAGATTTGGCAATCACGCTTCCCATGCGTCCTTCGATGGAATTGGGAATCGACGGAATCGCGGGAAGCTGGTCAACCAAAGACCATCAGTTCCGCTTGCATCCTTTTGCGAATCGCGAGACCAGTTATTCACTGAGCCTGGTGAATCGCGAGACAAACGCCCGCGAAGTCTCGTTGCGCGTTCTCGCACCGCGCCGGCCAGTCCATCTCGAACTTCCTCGTTCTGAATTGACCACGCCAGAAATCGGTACCCTGTTCGACAGCCTGGGACCGCAAGATCTGCTGATGGAGCTACCGAAGATCGAGCTTTCGGCTACGGACACACCGGTGAAAATCCCGTTCCCGAAGCCGGCGGAAGAACCACCCGTCCAAGCGGATAAATCGCCTTTGCCAATTGCTCCTCACGGAATGATCGTTGTCGTCAACGACGCGAAATCGGGGCGTTCCATGGTCAAGCGGATCGAAGTCGCACCTCAGCGGCCCCGACGATTTCTGCGGCCTCAGGTACGGTACAACGCAGATCGAGAACGGATCGAGGTGACTGTGGTTCCCATTGATCGAACTCAAATCCCGCCCAAAGGGATGAAGGTGAGTGCGCAGATCATCGAGGCATTGCCAATCGATGCGGAGCGCGAACTCGAAGGCGAAATCGTCCCGCCCAATTTTGAAGCGAGATTGTTTGTCGCGGTCGAGAGTCAGGCTGAGAAATTCGTGACCATGCATCTGAGTGTCGACGACTATCCGCGCGCATTCATATTTCGTATCCCATGTTCGGAAAACACGACAGAATTGCCGCCAATCCTGGATGCGATGGCGGCTTCGATCACAGCTCCGAAGTCCGGCAGCGCGTATCAGAGCCCACTGGAATCTGTTCCTGTCGAGCTCAGTGTTGATGCCCCGGACGGTGCGTTTCAAATCCCTGGCGACATGATCGAAGTCGGTATCGACCGAAACAACGATCGCGATTTTCTAAACGAACCAGTCACGACCCTGCATTCTGACCGACAGGTTGAAATCACAAGGACAACGTTCAGCCCTGAAGGGCAATTCAGTCTGATCGCAAGTGTCGGAGACTTCAAAGTGCGGGTGCCGGCAACGGGTGTTCGCAGCATGAATTCGCAATTGCTCGCTCGGCTAACGGTATCGGATCGTTCAGTCTGGAGTAGACCGGTTCCCATCATCATTGATGGCGCGCCACCTCGCGTTCTGCGTGTGCGACTCAGTCCGCCGGGAATCATCACCGTCGGTGCCCCCGTGAAGATGACCGTCAGCGCTTCCGACAACGATTTGAGTGGTATTTCGCGGATCGAAGCGACGTTCGACACTGACCGAACTGGTCAGTTTCCAGCGAAGGCCAAGCCGATCGAGTTGACTGTGGATTCGAACGGAGATTGGGAGGCCATGATCCCCGACTTGAAGCCAGGCAGGCAGACGCTGCTGGTTCGCGCAATCGATCAAGTCGAGAATATCGGTGAGATTTCGAAGGTGAAGCTGACGGTCGTTTCTGCCGAAGAGGCGGTGAAACTGAGTAATGTGCCTGTCACTGTAACAGGCATCGTGCTGTTCAAAGAGATGCTGACCCCGGGCATTACCGTGACAGCAGAATCTGCCGACGGGCCAAAGCCTGGCACCCCGAAGATTGCCGCTGTGGAAACGGACACGCAGGGACTGTTTCAGCTGAAAGGACTTGTGCCCGGTAAGTGGAAAATCAAAGTCAAAGGCGTTGTCCGTAATGACACCCGGACTTCGGAACAAGAGATTACGATCATGCCGTCACAGGCTCCCCAACCATTAAAGTTCACGCTGAAGTAGGTTCTGCCAAGTGAATTGTGGCAACAATTCGGTCGTGGGGTTCACGCGTTTGTAGCGGTCATTCCGATAAAAACCTCGGTTGGCCTGCTGAGAAACGAACGCAACATGGATGTTGAATCTTCAAAAGTGATGATTCGGTTGAAATCCAATTTGGAAGGTCGTGGATCTTCTGATCACAGTGGATTGTGTGACTCCACGCGCGGAGTTCGCATCCTCGGATTCAGCCTGTTGATTCTCACGGTTGCAATCTCTGGCTGTGCGTCGCTGCCCACGGCACCGCCTGCTGCCGCACCCGCAGCACCTCCGCCGACATCTGCCGCTGGAGCCGGTGGTACGACCATTGTCGCGATTGCTCCTCCCGCAGCACCCGCAGGGCCGCCCCCGAACATTTTCGATTTTCTCGGCTGCAACCAACTGAAGAGAGAGTTTTGCGGTGCCGTCGATTGCGCGATGAATATGCTGGGAAATGCATTCCCCGGGTTGATGTCAGGTTTGCCGATGAGTTCGCTGACAAATCCAGCGGCGCTCGCATCGTCGAACCCGGCCATTGCGGCGGCGGCAGGAGCGAAGGCTGAAGAAAACGCGGCGCCTCAGAAGGTTGCCGCGATCCAGTATCTGGGAACGTTAGGTTGTGGTGGTTGCCATCCCGAGATCGAGAAGGCGCTGCTGGCCGCGTTGGATGATTGTTTTGAAGTCGTCCGATTTGCCGGGGCGGAAGCGCTTGCAGAGTCTTCTCGCAATCGATGCCGGTATTGCACGTCGAACCGATGCTGCAGCTTTAAGATCCGTCAACGCCTGGAACAGATCGCTTCAGAGCGGGATGAGAATGGCTGCTTCAAAGAGCCGTCGGCACGCGTGCGGCGCATGGCCCGCGTCGCGCTATGCAATTGTTCCTGCGACCCGATCGACGGAATGCCAACTCCATTGCCCACCGAAGGCCCGTCTTCAGGTGGTGACACCCCGCCGCCTCCGGCGCCGAGTGTCCCTCCCGAATTGAGTTACAATGGGCGTGCGCAAGAAAACGTTCCGTCGAGAGCGATGGCTCAAGACGGCCGCAGTGGTCGTCCTGCTGATCCGCAAAGGGAGTCACAGCTCGGCTCGTTTAGCGAATTGACAACCAAGGCCAAGGAATCGATCGAACGGTCTGCGGACAGATCACGCAAGTCGGCGGAGGTGATTGTCAATGCGTCGGACGCAACTTCCAAACCGATCGCAAAGTCGAGCTCGGTCACGATTGTTGACTCTGGACAAAGAACAATTCCGTCCGGGCCAAGTGTTCGCTGGGAACGCGTCGCGGTGCTGATTTATCGCTTTGAATCGAAAGAGGACGCCATTGCAGCGATGCAATTCATTCGACAGAAGGCACTGGGAGAAGACCCGGCGCCGATCAAAGATCCGAACATGCGCTACATCACCACGCGGGAAGTAGGGTGGACTCGACCGCAAGATATCCGGTCACCCGAGGTCGCCAGAATCCTCTTCGAATTGGACACAGGCGAGGTCAGTCCGATCATCGAAGTTGGGGATACGTTGATGATCTGCCGAGTCTTGGAAAAGTCCGGAACGGCCTCGGTGTCTTACCATCTGACTCCTGTCAAAAACGAGACATCGTCAGATGTCGAGACGGAATCGGAGTCCGATGAGTAATCGGAGCGGGAATGAGATATAAAACGGAGCTGGCTCGCACTCAAATTGAGAACGTTGTCTTTCAAAGTTGAATCGTATGGCGGATGACAAAGGCACGGCAGCAGGTGGTCCAAAATCCTGGCGCGCTGTCACTTCATCCGAGGCGGCAGCGCCGGCGGCGAACCATTGGCAAAGTGCCGAACGCGATGTCGTTCCTCAGCATCTTCGACGAGCGAAAACCAAACGCCGATTTCAAATCCTGGTCGTTTGTAGTCTGGTCGTCGTCGTTGCCGCCGTCTTCCTGTTTGAGTTGCTCGCCACCAGACCGCGAACTCCACTGATTGTCATCGCTCCATCAGACTATGAAGTGCCCTTTCAACCACTCTCCTGGTCGCACGAGGATGTTGAGGGCTTGCGCGCGCTGGATCGCGAAACGCTGAATGTTCGAGTGATCGACACCGGCTGGAAAACGAAAGATCACGGACTTCGGCAACTGGATGCCTACCTGAAAGAAACGGCCGCTCAGGCGCGTCGTCTCGGTTCCGTCGTCGTCTATATTCGTATGCATTCCGCCGTTGACGGTACGGGCGTTCCGTGCCTCGTTCCCCCTGGCGCATCGCCGTTCAACAGCGATTCGTGGCTACCAGTCAAGGACGTCTTTGAGCGGTTTCAACGATCGAACGTTCCCGACTCGGTTCGCAAGCTGGTCATTTTTGATTGTGGCAGTGTCCTGGTCGATTGGAATCAGGGGATTGTCTTCAACACTTTCGCATCGCGGTTGGCTGAAGTGGTGTCGGCTGCGAACGTGCCGAACCTGGCGGTGTTAAATACGAACAGCCCCTTTGAAATGGCCGCGACTTCGGCGGAAATGCGGCGCGGTGTCTTTGGTCACTTTCTTGAATTGGGATTGTCGGGCGCTGCCGACGCCCCGTCAGAATCGGGCAACGGAAATCGGCTCGTCTCCGTTCGAGAACTACATCGGTATCTGCAGACACGCGTCAATGATTGGAGTCTGCAGAATCGAGGTTACCACCAACACCCGCAGTTGATTCCATCCAATGTCGACGATTTTGACGTCGCAAACGTTTTTGTGGCTCGGAAAGGGAAACGCATCGTTTCACCTGCACGTGACATCGCCGGCAGTGCGACCGTCTCTGCGGCAGATGTTGGTTCTTTGTGGAAAAAGTTCGAGGACAGCCAACGACTTTCCCCATTTCGATTTGACCCGCTCAGGTGGGCAGACTTTGAGCAACGACTGCGCTGGCTCGAATTCGCCATCGAAAGTGGTGACGCTTACAATCGATCATCGCACCAACAGTTTGTGGATCTGAAACAACGCGTTGCTTCAATCGAAGCGTCGATCGACCAGAACGAGAGCGGTCGGACACCGTCGTCGCGGTGGAGCAAGTTTTCGAAAAGGAGATTGCTCGACACATCGGGAACGACATTGAACACGCTGTCGTTGGCCGGTTTGTTTGGCGCAACCGACGGAGACGGTGCTGACCGGTTTGAAGTCATCCTGACGCAACTGAAGAATGCTCCCTCTGCGACAAACTTGGAGAATGCGATCCAGTTGCTCAATTCGGACAGCACATTTTCGTCGCTTGAGATGACCTGCCTGCTGCGCTTGTGGCAGCGTTACGACGTCACCACATTTTGGTCCGATTCAACCGTTCTCAGCTCGGCGATCGAATTGCACCAATTGTCAGAACGAGCATCCGTCCCGCTGGACGAGCGATGTCTGGACTGGATTCGTCCCACGATTGAAGCCGCAGATAAACTTCGTCGCGCGGTCGATGATCGTGTGCTGCTCGGTGGTACTGTTCCAGCGACCGAGATGCAGGATGCAAAAACACTTTACAATCGAGCGGTCACGATTTCCGAAGGTGTTGCTCATGCCTACGCGGTTCGTGATGAACTGGACCGCTTGCTGCCGTATCTGGGTCAATGGCTGATCCGGCCACCTGTCGAAGGACATGCGCCCTCGATCCCATTGGTGGAAGTGAAAGCTCTGCTTTTGGAAACAGTACGGCTCCAGAAGGCGGTGGACCACGCCCTGTCGCATGTTCCGGAATCAGTGACCGAAACGGCGGCTCAGCTTCCTTTCGAAATCGTGTTGACCGAGCTCGAATCAAAGCGGACTCGTCTGCTCGGATTGTTGGATGCCGAATACGAACGACTGATTCATCAGACCGACGTTCAACCGACAACTTGGAATGACCTTCGTCATTTGCTGACAGTTCCGGTCCTGCCAGCACCGAACGAAAAACTGGCGCTCTCGCCGTCCCAGCAGCGCAGTCTGCTGCGAGAGAGACTAGGTCAACTTGGGCGGAAGCTGATTGAGCGCTATTCCACTACCGCAAGAGAATCGAGGCCCTCTTCCGAATCCAAACTGGCTACGTCGTCTGAAGCCGTACCCATCACAACAACCACGGCCCAGATGGCACGGTACCTCGATGAATTACTCGTCAATGTCTCCGAGAATCTCGCATTGGCGGTCGTTCAGCGCGATCGAGAGCAGTACGACGAAGAACAGGAGGCAGCCACCCCGCCCGAGGCGAAGAAGTCGGATACGAAGGACGACATCGAAACCATTGCCGAGTCACAAGGGCGCGAACTTCGACGCTGGGTCAGTTCGATTTCTACTGCGGCGCGAGATGACGACGAATGGCAGATGTCGTCGGAATCAAAAAGCGGCTTTCAAAACTCGTTCGCTGAACGGTTGGTCAGAGCGGCTGAATCCGTCGCGTTGATCCACTTGGAAGATGACCCGATTGTCCTGCGTCGCCGTTCGGACTTTCAGCGATTGCTGATGTGGCACAGCGAACGGGTTCTGACAGATTTCTGGGGATCCAGTCTTTCAGAGCAGTCGTCGTATTTCGATGTCACAGCAACCAACCTGCTCAAGTTGGCGCGTTCGATCGGAAAGCCCTCGTCGCACTCACTCGCAGAAGCAGATCGACTGGGCCAGATTCTGAAACGATATCGCTCCGCAGCAGCCTCTGGATTGACCACGATCTCGGATAACCTGCTGGTCACGGATGCCTCGGATTCAATCGTTGCCAAGGTGGCCATCTATCCAAATCCAGGACAGGAAAACGCCTTCCCCAACGGCGTTGGTGCGGTGTTTGTGCAGGGTGAAAATGGTAAACGCCGTGGCGACGCCCAGGCGCTCTCGATTCCCTGGCCTGTCGGTACCGATCCCAACGTGAAGTCGACGCAATTTGATATCAAACTGGACGGTATCGATCCGAACTTGCAGCCCGTCGATTTGAAAGCGGTCGCCTCGTTTCGAGGCCACGACTATGTTGGCGATTTGACCGTCAATTCCATCCAGGGAGTTCTTGTTGACTACGCGCCACACATGGCCCGCGACTCACAAATTGCGGTACGCGGTCGCAAAACACGTAAGCTCTCGATGGTGTTCGTGCTCGATTGTTCGAACAGTATGGGTCAGACATTGCCACTGGAGACTGAACGTCGGCAAGGTTCGCGGCTGCAGATCGCCAAGCTGGCACTCCAAAGCATGCTCGACAAACTGGCCGAGGTCGAAACACATCGTGTTGGCGTCATCTGTTTCGGACATCGAGTTGGTTGGGATTTGAAGCAGGCAGGACAACTGTTGCGACAGAACGAGTATTCGGGACCTATCAATGATCAGACGCGACCCTATGACGATGTCGAAACCATTCTTCCGCTGGGCCGCTTCAATGCCAGTTTCGCTGCTGCGGTCGCGGAAAGATTGGCCTCGATAAAGCCGTGGGGCGAAAGTCCATTATACCTTGCCGTGATTCAGGCTCTGGAGCAATTTGACGCCGATCAGGAAGAGTCTGATAAATGTGTGGTCGTCATCACCGATGGTATGAATAACCAATTCAATCCACCGGCGAATCTGCGAAAATCTCTGTTCGATGTGGCCGCTGTGTGGAACAACCATCGCGTTCCGATCCATATCGTGGGTTTGGGAATCGCTGCGGATCAGGCCGATGCCGCTCAGCGGGAATTCGGCGAGCTCGCCAGGACAACCGCGGGCAGCTACGTCCCCGTTCAAGAAGCTCGTGCGTTGGTCGAATCGCTGGCAGCGTTGCAGCGTGTCGCCCAGTTCCGCGTTCGCGGCAAATCGAACCCTACCGATCAGGTGGTCGATCTTGGGCAGTCTATCGTCGTCGAGACCGATTCACGGGTCGCCAGCGAATTCGATGTTTCGCTGGGCCCGGCCAATGAACATGTCGTCTTGCATGGTGGTGAAGCCATTGATCTGATTCCCACGCGAGACGGACGGAAGCTGGATATTGCCCCCTACGAAATTGGTCAGCCGCAATTCATTCCCCTGCTGAACGACGATCGATCGAATTCACAGACGGAACTGGTGGTGGGTGTTCATCGACCGATGCGCCGGGGAAAACGAGTGACATTCGACGTATCGATCCAGCATCGTCAGCGGCAGTTTGTCGAGCGGCCTGAGGAAGTCTGGATCGAGATTGTTCCGGTTGGTCGACCGGGGCAACCGGCACCCCCTGCCTATTTCCTGTATGACCCGCATTATTTGCCCAAGACATCCGTCCCCGTCCTCCGTTGGACAGTCTCAGATTGGCCGACCGAATCGGGCCAGGCGAAGATCCGCGTCTGGTGCAAAAACGCCAGTTCGAAACCCGCTTCGACGGTGCTGGTGCAGAATGCGTTCAATGCCGATCGAGATCCGGATTTTACGCCGGCCGCGATTCCCGGTGTGAACGCGAGAGTTCGTGTTCGACGGACAGGAACTGTGCAAGTCTCTGTCGTCGAACGCCACTCGGATGAGTCTGCCGGAGTTGGATCGGTGAAGGTTGGATTGAAGTCGAGCGTCACGCCGAATCGAGTGCGTCATCGGTTTGATGCGGCGAATCGGATTTCGACGCACTTCTTCGAGTTTTCAGAGAATAGCGATGCGGTCATCAATGATGGGGAGGTTCAGTTGACGACTCGCACATCGGCACATGACGGGGCAATGCGCACGGCTGACGCGGTGATTGTCGACGTGGCCGAATCGGGAGATGTTCATGATTGAACAATGCCTGCTGAGCACATATGACATGTCAGTGATCTGGTGGACGGATCGGGACAGGTCGACGCATCAGTGACAGGATGCGGTCGTTCAAGAACCAGGATCTTTGGGGCATCCACTGCTTCGCAAATAGGGATAACGACAGTGCAACATCTTCCCGTCAACTGGTACGAAGGACTGTTCCTTCTTCCGCAACATTTTCAGGCAGCCGATCGATACTGGACGGAAGTTGCCACGACATCAGAACAATTCGACCATCCGTATTCCTATGGGCTGCAGGCGATCGACTTTAGTCGCGAAGCGATCGGCAACGGGCAGTTCGAAGTCCGTACGCTGCGAGCCAGGTTGCGAGACGGCACTATCATCAGCATCGATCCGGGACAGGAACCTGATCGCGTCGATTGTCGAACCGAAACCACGACCGATTTGACGGCAGCCTTCGAAGGCACTTCGGTCATCACGGTCTATCTTGCCGTTCCCAAGCTGAAGCTCGGTCGAGCGAACGTCGGCGGTGCTGGCACGACGTCAAATGAGACTCGCTATTCCGAAGTCACACTGTCGCTGCAGGATGAAACCTGTGGCGGGAACGATCTAGACGTTCAGTTTCGCACCATGAACGTTCGGATTCTGTTGTCGACGCAGGACCTGTCGGGTTACGAAGTATTGCCGATCGCCAAGATCAAACGAGCGGGAGAAGGGGCGGCGGTTCCTCAGCTTGATACCGAATATATTCCACCGCTGTTGTCGATTTCCGCCTGGCCTGGATTGGGAAGAGATATCGTTCGAGCCGTCTATGACGTGATCGGACAAAAAATCGATACGCTCAGTCGACAACTGGTGAACCGCGGAATCGGACTCGACAGTCGGCACCCCGGTGACTTTGATCGGATCTTCATGCTGTCGGCATTGAATGCCGCGCATGCGCGCTTGTCGGTACTGGCATTCGCCAACGGTGTGCATCCCCTGGCGGCGTATACCGAGTTGTGCGGGATCGTCGGCCAGTTGGGCATTTTTTCGACAGAACGCCGCGCCAATCCTGTTCCTCAGTATGATCACGACGACCTCGCTCGCATCTTTGCCTTTGTCCGGCGCGAGATCGATCTGAGCATCAATGCCGTCCGCGAATACGAATTCCAGCAGCGGTACTTCGTGGGTGTCGGGATGGGGATGCAAGTTTCGCTCGAGCCGCGTTGGTTCAATTCTGATTGGCAGTGGTTCATTGGTGTGAACAAGGGAGATTTGACGCACCAGGAATGTCGCGAATTACTGTCGGCAGGACAGCTCGACTGGAAACTGGGAAGTGCACGGCAGGTCGAAGTTTTGTTCAATCGACGCGCGGAAGGTTTGATCTTGTCACCCGTCGAACGCCCGATTCGCGCATTGCCAGCGTCGCAGGAATGGATGTTTTACGAAGTACCGCGGAAAGACAACCCCGCGTTTCGAGATGTCGAAGAATCACAAACATTGGCGATGCGGTTGAAAGATTCGTTGATCGAAAACCTTGGTCAGTTGCAGGGCGAACGACACTTAACTGTCATGGTTCGGGGTCGACGCACTCCACTCGAGTTCGCGCTGTTCGCTGTACCGATTCAGCAATAAATCCGTCTATTGTGGCACCGGGCCGATCATGACACCGAATTTTGCCAAAGCCGTCGATCCGATATTCGTGCAAGTGTTGAGATTACTCGACCGCTTGCAGGATCAGGATCGCATTCATTCGCCCGAGAACGAACGCTTCTTGTTGTTAAACATGTTTGACCGCGTTTCCGCGACGCTTGGTTCGAGCGAAGAATGGAACCTCGCGAAGTATGCACTCGTTTCGTGGATCGACGAAATGATGCTGGAAACTCCCTGGAACGGTCGAGACTGGTGGAGCAATAACGTGCTGGAAGTGGAACTGTTCGGCACGCGACTGTGTCACAATCAGTTCTATATCCGCGCGCAGGAAGCGTCGACATCATCGCAGCGTGATGCACTTGAGGTGTACTACAACTGTGTGGTCCTCGGTTTTCGCGGTATCTATGGCGATCCTGAAATGGCTGCGGCGTGGGCGCCTCACCAACATCTTCCGCCGGACCTTGAAACCTGGGCCAGTCGGATGGTGATGGCGATTCGCCTGGGGCAAGGTCGTCCCAAATTATCGGATCGCCGGGGCGAGATCGCAGGTGCCCCTCCGTTACGAACGCGATCACTGCTGATGTGGTCGCGAGTCGCTGCACTGATTTTGATCATCAGCAACGTCGTTGCATACGTCATGCTCTAGCCGCAGATGGGATCACGTCTGGAACACGTGAGGTATCGATCATGAATACGAAAGCCGAACCGGCCAAGAAGAAGGGAATCTTCGCTCGGATATTCGAAATCCCATCCCGGATGTCGTTGCCCGCACAGGGCGCCGCCGTGGTGGCCATCTTCCTGATCGCACTGGTCATTTTTGTATGGGTCGTCTTCCTGCTCGATCGGAACAATATTCCATGGCGGCATTCGATGACCTATCGCCGGATTCTGATTGTGATCGGTTCCGTGCTACTGCTCCCCTGGCTGATCTATGAGGGGCTGCGGCTGTGGATGGAAGAGGATCGATCTCGCTTTCCCGACATCGATTTTGCTTGGAAAGCCGGCATTCGAGAACTCGAAGAACATGGGCTGTCCCTGAACACGGTTCCGTTGTTTATCGTGGCCGGTTCGAATAGCGATCAGCAAGAGAAGTCACTGATGCAGGCGGCTGGCATCCAGTTCAGCGTGCGTGGTGTCCCCGAAGGACCGGCACCCTTGCACTGGTATGCGCATCCCGGCGGGATCTTTTTGTTCCTCAGTGAGATCTGTCAGTTGAGTGCCCTGGCCGTCTTGCTAAATAAGCGCGACGCACAGCTTGCCGCCGCGTCCCCGGTCGGCCAGGCAGGTGCGCCAAAAGCTGGAGCTCCGGACGAAGCCGAAGTCGAGATCACGTCGAGAAGTTCCGCGGAAGTTTCGATCCGATTGAATTACGTCTGTGGATTGATCAAACGCGCCCGCCAGCCCATTTGTCCGTGCAATGGGGTTCTGGTCTTGTTGCCCTTCAACGCCTTCCGGATTCAGGGGGAGTTCTCCGAGAAATTCGAACGCCTTGTGAAGTCGGATCTGAATGCTCTGCAAGAGTCCCTGCAAGTTCGCTGTCCGGTGATGTCACTGATCGTAGGGATGGAACACGAATCTGGTTTCCGCGAACTGGTCCGCAGAATTGGTGTCGACCGCGCACGAGTTCAGCGGTTCGGCATGGGATTCGATGTCCGCTCGCCAGCGACATCGGCCGAACTTTCGTTACTGGGCGCCCACATCAGCGGACGGTTTGAGGATTGGGTTTACAACCTGTTCCGTGAACCCGGCTCGCTCAGCCGCCCCGGCAACAAACAATTGTTTGCCCTGCTATGTCAGGTCCGCACGTTCCTGCAGGTTCGTCTGGCCAGCTTGCTGGCAAATGGGTTCGGCTACGAAGCGGCCGTCAATTCACGATCTGCGTCAATCATGTTCTGTGGCTGCTATTTCGCATCCGTCGGAGACACGAAAGACCGGCAGGCATTCGTGCAAGGTGCGGTTGAGAAGCTGGTGGACGAGCACGAAAACGTCGAATGGACCCAGCAAACGCTGATCGATGACCGAAGAAATGCCTCGACCGCCAACATCACCATCTTTTTGAATGTGATCTTGCTGGTGTCGCTAATCCTGATGATCGCCTGGCGCTATCTCGTCTGAGCATCTTGAGAGTCCGGGCGGCCGTGGCGTTCCCTTCTTTGGAAAGCCTCGAAACTTTCCTGATGTGGGTGCGGACAAGCCCGTCCTCGGGCGCAGTCCCACCATCTTCCCGCCAAGCGGTGCCAGAAAGAAGTACACAGCAATTCTGCTTCAACTTCGTCCTAATTTTCTGGGACCGGAATTGTTTCCGCTGGTGATGCTGTCGGCGATCTCGAGGAAGCGTACATAGCGCGCGTCCGCCTCTCCGGCTGGTGCTTTGGCGGCGAGCATGAGCAAGGCGCCCGTGATGGCCTGGCCGGTCAGGCGTTCGTCGGGGGCGACTTTGGGGCTGTTGGGGTCGGTTAGGCTGCCTGCGGCCCAGAATGCGCCGAGAGCGATCCAGGCGGCGGCTGTTTCGAAATTGGTTACTTCGGCTGCCTGCTGAGCTTTTCGCCGATCGGCCTCGTCCTCGGATTTAACCCATTGATCCGCTGCGTTCAGGGCAAGATTTTCCTTATCCGTCAGTTCGTCCGCCATGCATTCGCGCATACAGGCGCTGCCCCACCAGACTGCATCTCGTCGTGAGAGAAGATGGGCTCTCAGTCGTAATGCTGGGACAAACTGTCGTTGGTCCGCGAGAACTTTGACAAAGAGGTCCGGTTCCATAGCCGGATTAGAGACGCGTTCCACCACTGAAGGATCGAATTCCAGAAACTGACAGATTCTCAGTAACGATCTGGTGGGCTCGCTTGGTGTCGTCGATGTAGCGGACGCTTTGAGCGATTTCTGTTGACTCGCGCGGGCGACTCGATCCGCAACAGCTTCGCCGTCAACGGTCACGGAGAAGACCGTGCGACCGGCGGTGACTTCGTCTCCGGAATGAAGTTGCGCCTCTGTGACGGGACAGTCCCCAATCAGCGTGCGCGACTTGGTTCCCAAGTCGCGCAATTGACATCGATGGGGGCTGCATTCAATGACAAAATGTATGTCGCCCATTAATTCGTCGTCGGGAAAGGCATAATCGGCCCATTCCGTTCTGCCGAACTGTGCCGTTTGTCCGTTCATCAAGCGCAGCTTTCGACCGGCCATCGTGCCGGTCAAGACGCTGAGTGTTATTCCCAAATCTCACCTCAACTGATTTTCATCATGGCACCACTGAGTTTCAGATCAGGATACCAACGAATGCGGTGATGGAAATCGCAAAACGCTCGCGTGTGACTGCTGAAAAGCGAGGATAGGCCCATGCAACGCATTTGATTGTGTCTGGTTTCAGCGGTTCTGAGTGGGCCAGTCCCCGGCGTTTGATGGGCTACTAATCGATTCGGCTGCGGCCTGCTCTGTCGTGTGGTTCTTCGTTGTCATCTGCGTCGCTAGAAGCTTCGTCATCGTCAGAAGAGTAAGACATGGGATGGACAGGACTACTGTCTTCGTACGGAGCTTCGGAGGGGATGATCGATTGCGTTGGCACAATCACTCGGTTGGACTCACCTTGGCTGACCCAGGGATTGAAGGGTGCAATTGTTTTGTATTGGCGTGCGTCGCCGCGCAGCGATTCGCGGATTTCGGCGTCGTCGTAGGCTTTGTCGGGCCACGCGCCTTCGTTCAAATAGATCTCGTTATATTCGAGCAGCGTTCCGCGTTCGAATTGCACGTTTTTGATGGCAACCTGGTACTCGACACGCGATCGGAAGTACGCGACTTCGGCATCGGACAAGCGGCGCTGGGCATCGAGTTTTGTATCGAGCGTCGCTCTGTCCTTCTCGTAAGCGAGTTTGACGCCCGTGACGTAATCCGCGGCGGCGATTCGTCGATTTAACGTTGTTTCAAGGACCTGATAGGCGCGTTCGGCCTCGGACATCGCGTTGCTCAGGTCGTAGACAATCGAACGTTCTTGTTCCAGCAAGAGAGCTCGGTCACGTGACAATTGTAGTTCGGCATGGCGGACTGCCGCGTAAGCCTGGCGGAATCCCAGCGGAAACGACAATTCAAATCCGGCCTGCCATTCCTGGAAGTTTCCGGACAGCAGATCATCGATCGCATTGTTGAATTGACCTGTGCCACCGGCAGGAAACAGATCTTGTCCGAAACCGCGAAAACGATAGCGACCCAACACGTCGAGTTGTGGTCTGAGGAAATTCTTGTTGGCTTCGAGTTCCGCTTCGCGTTTCTTGATCTGCCACTTTTGACGACGCAGTTCCGCTCGTCGGGTCAGCCCTTCCATCAATGTGACTTCCCAATCGTATTGCACCTTTGAGGCAACGGGTTCGTCACTGGGGCGAATCAGCTTCCCGTCATTGATGGTCATCCCCATCAGCAGGCGCAAGCGACGTTCTGTGACGTAGATGCCACCTGAACCTCTGAACGTTCCACCTGAACTGCCATTCGCGGTGCGTGTGCCGTCGTTCAGTCGACCACCCAGGGCGTTTTGCACATCTTCCTCGGAGCGGAAGTACTGTTCACGGGCTTGCGCTTCGTGTTCGGCGGCGCCTGAACTTTGGCCGTGTTCTTGCCAGACTCGGATTTGTCGCCACGTTTCGAGCGATTCGTTGCGCGCGGCAACGCGGGCATCCAGATCGCGGTAGGCAAAATAGAGATCCCAATAGGCGTTCTCGACATCGCTGACGAAATTACGGACGGCCAATTCAAAGTCCGCCAGCGAGATGTCGGAGTTGATTCGAGCAATCATCACACCGTTGATGAAACCCGGCTGCGCATTCGGGCCGGCCAACCGGTTGTATTTGACGCCGCTCCCCTTGAGCAGCGGATGGCGTGCTTCTAAGTCGAACCAAGTGGTGTAAGCTCCTGGAAACAGGTTGCCGGGAGCATTGTTGGCGTCGTACTGGGTGTAGTTGCGGAAGGCAAACTGCGATCCCGTGGCGGCTGTCTTCGACAACTGGGTTTGTGACGTATAGAAGTCTTGATCGAAGATGCGAGTCCCACCGCCGAAGAAGACGTTGTTGATCGCGCGGTTGTTCTTTTCGTACGAGAATTTTGACGTGAAGTTGGCGTCGAAGGCGCTTAGGGCGCCCTCAATCCCGAATCGCGGATCGGTTTCAACCAGCGATGCATCTTTCTTTGACCGTGTGATGTCGGGGGTTCGCAGCACCGTTCCGCCCAGGTCGCGTAGCATTGTCGAATTCGCCAGCGCGTGGGTCATCACCTCTTCGAGTGACAACTCGAGATACTGCTTTTGGGAATCGGGAGTTGCCAGAGTCATTGGAGACTGTGACATCTCTTGGGGATCGCAATCGGAGTTGTGATCGGGGTATTCAACGCTTTTGGCGAGTCGCTGGTAATAGTTGTCATTCAACCCGGTCGTTGCTGGTGGCGGCGTTGTGGCATGACGCAAACAACCACAAACGATGAGGATGCTCACCGCGATCGACCGCATTACCTTTGTTGTCAATCTTCGCATCGTCGGGCCATCTCACTGGTCTGCCAGGTTCACGGGCAGGCCTGATCGGATAGTCGTTCGGCAAATTCTGCCGATTCAAGCTGCGATTGCTTCCATGCGCACAGTTCCCCCACGCACTTGGGGTTCTCATCGACGAAGAAGCGTGTCGGCAAAAACCAAATACTCGTTACAGGTGTTCCTTTGGGTACAACCCAACCACGGTGGCTCTTCACCTTCTCCAAAACACCTGTTTTGACCCGGCCTCTGATTTCATTTTCGGGGTTGTGTCTGAATTCAGGGGTTGATGTATAGTGCCGATTCGCGGGTTGACCGATTCGTTTGGCACACCAACGTTTCAAATTCATGAAGACAGACGCCGACGAGTTACGAACGCAGATGGAGCGGGCGATCGACCGACTGGCAGAACTCGCGCGGACCAACGTGGAATCCGGCCGCTTCTTTTCCGGTATACTTGAAGCGGCTCTGCAACCCGGTGGCGCCATGTGGGCAGCTTTGTGGCGTCCGTCCGCCGAAACAGGCTGGCAACAGGCAGGGCAGATGACGTCGCCCGGGGAACAGCACGCAGAGACACTGCTTCAAAGATCCGACTATCTGGAGGACGTTTCGAAAACCGGAAAGCCTCGTCTTGTTCGCGAAGATGTTGCCGCGAGGTCCATCGATCGACGGCATCTTGTCGGAGACAATAAACAGTCGAATTCTCGCGATCTCGTCGGGACGGCCTCTCGAGAAGGGTTTGCTCATCTGCTCGTTCCGATACGCCAAGCGGGCTTCTCTGTTGGGGTTCTGGAAACGACGCATCGGCTCTTTGACGGGGACCAGGTGCCCGCGGACGCGGTTCAATTCTTTGTGATGCTGTGCGAAATCGCCGCCGACTTTCTTGCTCAACTGGAACTGCAACAGCTTCGGCAATCGAAACTCGTCTGGCAGCAATGGGATCAATTCTCGCAGCAACTTTGCCAATCGCCCGAGCTCGACTTCGTCAGCGCAGTGATCACGAATGACGGACGTCCGCTCGCCGATTCAGATCGCATCTGTGTCTTAATTCGACGCGGATCTTCGCTGCGATTGAATTCGGTCAGCGGTGTGGAACATATCGATCCACGCTCAAGCGCCAGCCGAGCGATTGAATCGGCTGCGAATCTTACTGCGCGAAGTGGGAAAGCTATTTGGATCGAAAGTGCGCAGGGATCCTTGCCAGAAACAGATACGGAAGGTCGCGAAGGTCTTGAACGTTACCTGAGCGCGTCAGGAGCGACCGCGGTCGGCATCATTCCCATCGTCGAACATTCAACCGGCCATGAACCTGCACGACCGGTCGCGGCGATTTTGTTTGATAAGTTTGAGCCCACCGACGATGCGGCCGGTTGGCGATCTCGCTGCGAAGCAGTGGCGAATCGAGTCGCCCCGGTGCTGCAGGCCGCGGTGGAACGGAGCGAGATTCCCTGGTTTCCTCTGTGGCAGCGAACACGCCGGATGACAGCGGCCATGCGGAGTCCAGCATTTGTAGCGATGACTTTTGTCATCGCAGGAATTATCGCGGCCTTGGCCCTGATACCGGCTCCCTTCAAGATCTCGGCAGCGGGTGAATTGTGGCCGGGAACGCGACGTGAAGTCTTCGCAAGTTCGTCGGGGATCATCGAAGAGATCCTGGTTGCACACGGTGACGTCGTCAACGCCGGACAACCGCTGGTTGTGATCAGCGACCCGGAACTGGAGATCGACACGCGCAGAATTCTCGGCGAAATCGCCACGACTGGTGAACGTTTAAAAGGTGTCCAGACGGCGCGGCTGACGGATAGCACTGGCATCGACGGAATCTCACGAGCGAGACAACTGACGGCAGATGAAGAAGAACTCAAGGAGCGATTGAGAACTCTGGAGCAGCAGAAAGAACTGATCAGCAAACGGAAAGACGCACTGACGCTGCGCAGTCCGATTCAGGGAACAATCCTCACCTGGGATGTCAGCCAGCATCTTGCCGCACGCCCCGTTGAACGAGGTCAGTCGCTACTCACGATCGGCGAGACCTCTGGATCATGGATCATTGAAGCACAGGTTGCGGAGAAGGATGCCGGTCACATTTTTCGCACGAGAAAAGGCGTGGTCAACGAGTTGGATGTCGATTTCAATCTCGTTTCCGAACCTGGGCAGACCTTTCGAGGTCAAGTGCGGGAAGTCTCACTGAGTTCCGAATTAGACGAAGCTCTGCGCAGCTATGTTCGCGTGGTTGTCGCTATCGATTCGAATCAGGTCAAACCCCTGCGTCCGGGTGCGGCGGTTTCGACGAAAATCCGTTGCGGTTCCAAGCCGATTGGATATGTTTGGTTACGTGATTTGATCGATGCCATTCGCAGCCGAATTCTCTTTTGACGCGGATCTCTTGATCCGTGTGGACTGAACAAGGGACTCGTCATGAACGTCGTTTCCGGCTGTGTCATCGGCCTGTTGTTATTCGCTGCAGACCCTGCCGACGAACTTCGCTTTGAATCAGCCCTGTTGACCCTGATTGAGCATGCAGAGGTCTCGGCCAGTGACACGGGGCTACTTAGTCTGGTCGCGGCGAAAGAGGGCGAGACCGTCGCTGAAGGCAAGCCGCTCGGCGGGATCGATGACCGTGACGCCAAACTGGTCCTGGCGCGCACCGAAACCGAGTTGAAAATTGCGCAATCTATCGTCGACAACGACATCAAACTTCGCTTCGCCAAGCTGACCGGTGCGGTCGCCAATTCAGAACTGCAGCGGGCGATCGATTCGAACGTGCAGCTTCCGAAGAGTGTTTCCAAGACGGAAATCGAGCGATTGAAACTGCTCGCAGAAAAGGCGAGTCTCGAAATCCAGCAAGCGGAAATTGAGCAGCAACAGGCAGTCCTTTCGCTGCGAATCAAGCAGCAGGAATTTGATCGGGCCACTCTTGCCCTCGACCGCAGGACGATCAAGGCTCCTTTCTCGGGGATGGTTGTGCAGTGGAAAAAGCATCGGGGAGAATGGGTTGAGGCCGGGACGCCCGTTCTGCGGTTGATTCAATTGAATCGGTTGCGGGCCGAAGCGTTTGTTGCATCGCAGAAGTTGCCCGCCGACCTGGTTGGTCGTTCGGTGACGCTGGTGGCCAATCCGACTGGCAAAAGGCCGATCAAATGCATGGGAACACTGGTCTTTGTCAGCCCTGAACTCGATCCCGTGAACGGTCAAGTGCGGATCTGGGCCGAAATCGAAAACGAGGACCTCAGCCTGCGGCCGGGGCAGACAGGAACGCTGTCCATCGGTGCTGCTGCTGCGAAAACGACCACGGCAGCCAAACCACAGTAAACGGGTGGGTTTTGAGCGACTCGGGATCAAGCATTGATGCGAGACGAATTCCGTGGCGAAGTCGCGCGGATCTGAAGTCCGTTTGTATGCACCTTGACGGCCGACCAGCATGGGGCATCAAAGATCCGCTCAGTCTGGCCTATTTCGAATTGTCCGACGAAGCGTTTTACGTTTTAAATCAGCTTGATGGTCGACCGACATTCGCCGAGATCTGTGCCGCATTCCATTCGCGATTCTTTCCGCGAACATTATCGACCGACGATCTGCGTGCCTTCCTGGGGCAACTGATCTCGCAAAATCTTGTGATCGCGGAAGGGTTTGGACGTGGTCGGGCGATTGCGAAACAAAAACAGGTTGTTCAATCTCGCCAACGTTGGGCTCGGGTGTCCAATCTGCTGGCAATTCGATTCCGAGGACTCGATCCTGATAACATGCTGGACAGAATATTGTCCTGGGTGGGCTGGATCTTCTCTCCGGTGGCAACCGCGATCGGTGCTGTCCTGATTGCCAGTGCTTTAATGCTGATCGTCCTGCATTTTGACGAGTTCATTTCGCGCATGCCGGAAGCACGGGCGCTGATCAGTGTTCCAAATCTGGTCTCAATCAGTTTCCTGTTGGCGATCGTCAAAATACTGCACGAATTCGGCCACGGCCTGGCCTGCAAACGATACGGCGGTGAATGCCATGAACTGGGTGTGATGCTGCTCGTTTTCACTCCGACGTTGTATTGCAACGTCAGCGACGTCTGGATGCTGAAAAGCAAATGGCAGCGGATGGCCGTCAGCCTGGCCGGGATGTGGGTTGAGGCTGTCCTTGCAGCAGCATGTACGTTGCTGTGGTGGATCAGCGCACCAGGCCTGTTCAATTCGCTATGCCTCAATCTGATTTTCTTGTGTGGCCTGAACACCATCATTTTTAATGGGAATCCACTGCTGCGATATGATGGCTATTTCGTTCTTTCCGATTGGCTGGAAGTTCCAAATCTACAGCAGCAAGCCGCCTTGATCGTCCGATCAATGATTTGCCGCTGGTTCTGTGGTTTTGATTCGGACGGCGTCAGCGAGATGCCGTCACGCCGTCGCTGGGGACTTTTTTTCTATGGTGTCGCGTCCCTAACCTATCGCTGTTTGCTGACATTGATCATCTTGTGGGGCTTGTACCGCTGGCTGAACCCCATGGGATTGGGGGCTTTGGTGCAAGTCTTCTCCGTTTTTACCGTTGGCTCGATGTTGTGTGTGCCACTGTTGATGACGGCTCGTTTTTTTGGTTCATCCGCCAATCGGGCCAGTGTGGACTGGGGTCGTCTCTTCTGGCGATGCGGTGTCACGCTCATAGCATTCGTCATTCTGTTCAGCATTCCGTTTCCTTGCCGCGTTCTGACGGAAGCCATCGCTGACGACGGCGATGCCGAATCTGTCTATGTGACGATCGCGGGTACCTTGATTGAGTCTGCCCACGTCGGCCAAACCGTCGAAACGGGCCAGGTGATCGCTCGATTGGAAGATCCTCAACTGGACGTAAAATTGACTCAATTGGCGGGTGAGGTCGCTCAACAGCGTTTGCGTCTAGGGCAACTCGAGAGGCGCCGTGTCAGCGAACCGAATCTGGCACAAGTTCTGCCAATGGTCCGTGAGTCGGTGCGAGATCTGGAGCAGCAACTGAGTCACCGACAGCGTGACGCAGAACGGCTTGTCGTCACGGCGCCGCGATCGGGAACGGTGCTCGCAGCGCCGAATCCGCGAATCTCCACTCGATCAGGAGCCCTCGCGGGATGGACAGGCTCGCCATTGGACACCGCGAATCTGGGCGGTTTTCTGAGAGTGGGAACGAAGCTCTGTTCGGTTGGAACCGAAGGAACTCAGTCCGCCGTCATCCTGATTAATCAAGACGACATCAACCTGGTTCGAGTCGGTCAGCAGGTTCGATTTATGTGGACCGCGCTCTCGGGAGAGATCCAATACGGCGAGATTATCGAGTTGGCAGAATTCGACGTCGACAAGCTGCCGCGTGAAATGATCATGAAACTCAACGTGCCCGTCCGAGCGACATCGCGAGGCGGCTTCCGCCCGATCGGCAAGTGGTATCAAGCCCGCGTCAAACTTGCGGAATTACAAGTGCCACTGCTGCATGGGACGACCGGATCGGCAAAGGTCCTTGTCGAGCCGCAATCGTTGGCGAGTCGCATCACGCGGTGGCTCGCACAGACGTTCTTCGCATGAGACCGCTGATTGCTCACGGGATTGCGAAGACCAGGGGACAGACAACGCCGGCCTGCAGAATTGCCCCGGTGACACTGAGCGGAATCTTGTGTTTGCGGTACGGAACCGGGCTGCCCGGTCGATCGGTACCGAGTGTGTAGATCGGTTCCCAGCAGGGCTCAACGCCGAGCCTGTACGGGATCGTCAGGGCATTGCCAAAAAACTTCGCCCCCGAAATGAGAGGTTGCACATACTCGGCCAACACCGGGTCATTCTCATAACCGCACGCATCAATAAAGATGCGCTGCGTGTAGCCGAGTCGCTCGAGGTTCGGCTCCTCGAAGAACAAGGGTAGGTTCCTGGTCGCGGGGGCGTCCCACTCGAAATTCTTGGCCACGATCCAGGGTCGAACGTCGTCGATCGAATCAAACAACGTTCCGTACTTATCGAGGATGGTCGCGGCGTAGCTGACAGGCGTTTCTCCTGATGTCGGCTTCGTGGACGCCTCCACAAACCTTAATGGTTTGTCCTGCCAGTTTTTCACTGTTGAGGGAAGTGGTTCTGGGGCGTCTGGAGGATCGGGGATCGGGTTGGCTGCTGCGCGCGGCATTCGATCCAATTCGGGAAGCGATTGCTGTGCGTTACTCAACGAACAATTCGCAACGATTGCCACGAACAGGATCGAAACAATCGTCCGGACCCGGAGGGGATCTCGTTGGCGTGTGATCGACGTTGAACGATTCATGGTGCGTGGTCTCTCGACCTGAATTCCGAAGCGAAAACTCAATCGCCGCAGGTAGATCGACATTCGGCCGTGAAGGGGCAGATCGATGAGATTCTCTGTTGCGATCTCTTGATCCCTTGTCACCGGCAGGGTTTGCCACGTGAGCGTGTGCGATACCACCGTCACAGGTCCAACCACATTTGTGCAGTGTCAAAGAGTTGGCTGATTGGGGTTTCGGCGAACTGAAGAAAAACCGAAACCCGGCAAAAAGCCCTGCTGAAACGAGACACTTGTTGTGGTATCGTCGTATTCTCAAATCACTTGTGATCAACGTGGTCGTCGATGTGGCTGGATGCAGGGATTCCATCTATGTCACCTGTGCTGACTTTAGGGCTGTCAGGGCTGATAAACGTCGTGCTGTCGAGAACGATTAGGTAAGAGAATTCGCGAATTTCGTCGGCAGACGGTCTGGGCCCTTGCGACTGTTGTAAACTTTTTCACCGATACTATTTGAACAGCCTACCAGGATCTCATCGAGCTCCGTGTCGCGCGGATGCTGTCATTGAGGATTGAAGATGAGTGTATTGTCACGATTTCGCCGTTGGCTCGGAAGCATTCCGAGTGAGGCAGCGAATCGAGCCCGAGTCGATCGTTCGGCGAATCTATCAATCAGACGACTGGAAGACCGGCGCGTCCTCTCTGTTGTCGCGGCGTATGTCAGTGCGACCCATGTTTTGACCGTGACAGTCACGGGCAGTTCTGGCTCGAACAATGTTTCCGTCGGGTTTGATGGTTCTCACAAGGTTTCGATCAATTCCGGCGCTGTTTCAATTCCCGGAGGCGCCGTTGCCGCATCGAACGTCCACAGCATTGTCATCACCGATACGTCGACCACAAGCAATACAATCAACCTGAGTCAGGTGACCGCAGCGGAATTCTCCAGTCTAAGTACCACCACCAGTTCGATTACTCTGCTGGCGGGAAGTGGAAACGACACGATCACACTGGGTGAAATTGCGACCACATTGACACTCGGTGCAGGGGCCAGCACGGTTCATGTCGGATCGGGCTTTGACACGTTGAACGCGGGAACCAATTCCGCCAACGCCAGCACGTTCATTTTTGCGGATGGTTTCGGAACCGACTCGATCGTCGGTCATTCGAGTCCAATCAATCTCGATTTCTCTGCTCTGACCGACGACATCAGCGTGAACCTGTCAGCGGCGCCGACTGTCACGAGCGCGGCGCCGACGAGCATCATCAGCTTTACGGCGTCCGACATCACTTCAATTACTGGCGGAGCTGGTACGAACACGTTCGATTTCCATACCGATACAACGATGAGCGTTTTCGGTGGAACTGCGGCATCGAGCGTGAACCAGTTCAATTTCGCCGATTCGGTGCAAACCGGCGCCCTGCATGGCGGCACTGCCAATACGGTTTCTGCACTCGCTGTCGGTCACGGCGCCGGTTCAGGAGCCGTCACGTTTGCCAGCGGAAGCTTTTCGTTCACCTCGAATGACGTGTTCTCGACAAATACGTCGTTGTCGCTGGGAACCAACGCAGTACTGGATTTGAAAAACTTCACTCAATCGATCTCTGACTTGAGCCTGGAAAGCGGCTCGACAGTGAATATGACGGCTGCCGGTGAACTAACGGTCACCGGAGACATCGCTTACTACCAGACGTCTGCAACCACTGCGACAATCAATGGCCAATTGTCACTCGACAATCCCACGAAGGCGACAGCGTTCGACGTTATCCATAACCTGGTTGGTTCGTCGACCGACTTGACGATCAACGCCTCGATTACCGCACCGGCAAATTACGCGTTGAACAAATTAGGAAATGGCACGTTACTGCTGAACGGAGATGACACGAACTTCCTGGGAGACATTTCAATCCAGGCAGGGACACTTGCCGTTTCGAATGTGAATTCGCTTTCAAGCACCAACGACGTTTCAGTGTCTGGTGGTGCGACATTCGACCTTCGGTCGGACGAAACAATTGGCGCGTTAAGCAGCTCGGGGCCTGGAACCGCGGTCGTCAACGCGGCTTCAGCATCCACCTCGGTCGCGCTGACGGTGACCGGCGGCGGATTGTTCAGTGGGACGCTTGTGGATGCGAGTCCGCATTCTCTGGCCTTGACTGTCCAAGGCGTGGGAAAAACGTTGACCCTCAGTGGCACGAGCGCATATACGGGTGCCACGGCAGTTCAATCAGGCACTTTGGCTTTGACGAGCGCCGACGCGATCGCGTCATCGAGTGGCGTCGCCGTTTCCGCGGGGGCGACATTCGACGTTCGGGCTGACGAGAGTATCGGATCATTGTCAGGCAGCGGGACCGTCACCGATTCACTCGCGGGTTCAACCCCCACATTGACCGTGACTGGCGGAGGAGTCTTTAGCGGTCTGATTTCGAATGGAGCCGGGACGTTAGACCTGACCGTCGACGGCGGGACGCTGACACTGAGCGGCACGAATACCTACACCGGTGCGACGACCGTCCAATCAGGTACCATGGCGCTAACAGGCGTCAACGCGATTGCAGCCTCGAGCGGGATCACGATCGCCACCGGTGCAATATTGGATATTCGAGCGGACGAAACGATCGGATCGTTGTCGGGCAGCGGCACGATCACAGACTCGTTGCCGGGTTCCTCACCGACGTTGACCGTCACCGGTGGTGGAACGTTCGGCGGAATCATTGCGAACGGCAGCGGCACGCTGAACCTGGCCGTGAATGGCGGAACGCTGACGCTAAGCGGTACGAATACGTACACCGGAGCCACGACAATCCAGTCCGGCACTCTCGCTCTGACGGGAGCTAACGCGATTGCAACATCGAGTGGCGTCTCGATCTCCGCGGGTGCGACGCTGGATATTCGGGCGAACGAAAGCATCAAGGTGTTGTCGGGCAGCGGCACGATCACGGATTCGCTCGCCGGTTCAACACCGACGTTGACGGTCACCGGCGGCGGAACGTTTGCTGGAGTCATTGCGAACGGCGCCGGGACGTTGGGGCTGACCGTGAATGGCGGGACACTAACGCTGAGTGGCACGAACACCTACACGGGTGCCACGGCGGTCCAATCGGGTACATTGACTTTGACGGGTGCCAACGCGATCGCGACATCAAGTGGTGTGACCGTATCCGCGGGTGCGACGCTGGATGTTCAGACGGACGAGAGCATCAAATCATTGTCGGGCGGCGGTACAGTGACCGACACCCTCGCAGGTTCAACACCCACACTGACGGTCACGGGCGGGGGCGGGGGAACATTTAGCGGGATCATTTCGAATGGGGCCGGAACACTGAGCCTGACTGTCAACGGCGGAACGCTGACGCTGAGCGGTACGAATACGTATACAGGCGCGACGACGGTCCAATCAGGCACCCTGGCTCTGACAGGCACCAACGCGATTGCGACGTCGAGCGGGGTCACAGTTTCCGCCGGTGCAACACTGGAAATTCGGGCGAACGAAAGCATCAAATCGCTATCCGGCGGCGGCACGGTCACCGACTCTGTCGCAGGTTCAGCACGCACGTTGACCGTCACAGGTGGCGGTGTCTTTGGCGGAGTGATCCAAAACGGCAGCGGTACACTCGGTCTCACCGTCAATGGTGGGAACCTGACACTGACCGGCACGAATACGTACACGGGCGCCACGTCGATTCAATCTGGCTTCTTGACTCTGGCAGGCACGAACGCGATCGCGACTTCGAGCGGTGTCTCGATTTCCGCCGGTGCGACGTTGAATGTTCTGACGAATGAGCGCATCACTTCTCTCACAGGCAGCGGGACGGTCGCGAATTCGCTCTTCGGCTCATCTTCCACCTTGACCGTGTCGGGTGGAGGAACGTTCGACGGAGTGATCTCCGACGGGGTAGGGACTCTGGCGCTGACGGTTAGTAGCGGAACCCTGACTTTTAACGGGACGAGTACCTATTCGGGCGGAACGACGGTCAACGTTGGCGCGGCGTTGGTGGGTACGACCGACAGTTTGCATGGAAACATTCAAGACGATGGGCTCGTCACGTTCAGTCAGGCGACCACAGGAACGTTCGTCGGAGCGCTTTCAGGTAATGGCAGCGTCAACATCAGCGGCGGTTCGGTGACGTTCTCGAACGTGAACACGTATCACGGTAGCACCACCGTTCAGACTGGCGCCCTGGTCTTGACCGTCGCCAATGCGATTGCGTCATCGAGCGGCGTGACAGTTTTGGCCGGCGCCACATTCGACATTCAGGCGGATCAAGGTATCGGGTCGTTGTCAGGCAGCGGGACGATCGCCGATTCGCTCGCAGGTTCAACACCGATATTGACCGTCACGGGCGGAGGAACATTTGGCGGCGTGATTTCCAATGGAGCCGGTACGTTGGGCCTGACTGTGAATGGCGGCGCGCTGACGCTCAGCGGTACGAACACCTATACGGGCGCGACAACCATCCAATCGGGCACCCTCGCTCTGACAGGTGGCAACGCAATTGCGACGTCGAGCGGTGTCACGGTATCCGCAGGCGCGACGCTCGATCTTAGGGCAAATGAGAGCATCAAATCGTTGTCGGGCGGCGGTACAGTCACCGATTCGTTCGCAGGTTCAACACGAACTTTGACCGTCACAGGCGGTGGTGTCTTTGGCGGAGTGATCCAGAACGGCAGCGGTACGCTGGGTTTGACCGTCAACGGCGGGACGCTGACGCTGACCGGCACGAACACATACACCGGCCCCACGACGGTTCAGTCAGGCACTTTGGCTCTGGTGGGTACGAATGCAATCGCGACATCGAGTGGCGTCACGATTTCCGCAGGCGCCACACTGGATGTTCTGACGAATGAACGAATCAGTTCTCTCTCCGGAAGTGGAACCGTCACGAATTCGTTGTTTGGTTCAGCGTCCACTTTAACGGTGTCCAGTGGGGGAACATTTAGTGGAGTGATCTCAGACGGAAGCGGCACGGTGGCTCTGACGGTCAGCGGTGGAACGCTGACATTCACCGGTACGAACTCGTACACAGGCGGGACGACGGTCAACGCGGGCGCGACCCTGGTCGGCACGACTGACAGCTTGCATGGCAACATTCAAGACGATGGGCTCGTCACATTCAGTCAGGTGACGGCAGGAACGTTTGTTGGAGCTCTCTCCGGCATTGGTAGAGTCAACATCAGCGGCGGTACGGTGACCTTCGCGACCGTGAACACGTATCACGGAAGCACGACCGTCCAATCAGGCACCTTGGTATTGGCTATACCCAATGCGATCTCGTCATCGAGCGGTGTCATCGTCTCGGCCGGCGCGACGTTAGACGTGCAAGCGGACCAAAGTGTCGGGTCATTGTCAGGCAGTGGGACGATTACCGATTCGCTCGCAGGTTCGGTCTCCACATTGACCGTCACGGGTGGAGGAACATTTGGTGGTGTGATTTCGAACGGAGGCGGGATCTTGGGCCTGACCGTCAACGGCGGGACGCTCACGCTCAGCGGTACGAATACCTACACGGGTTCGACGACAATCCAATCCGGTACACTTGCCTTGACAGGCGCTAACGCCATTGCGACATCGAGTGGTGTCGTCGTTGCCGCCGGCGCGACGCTGGATATCCGGTCGAACCAAAGCATTCGATCCTTGTCCGGCGGCGGCACGATCACAGATTCTCTCGCGGGTTCGACACCGACATTGACCGTCACAGGCGGCGGCGTTTTTGGGGGCGTAATTTCAAATGGCAGTGGCACACTAAGTCTGACCGTGAACGGCGGGACGCTGGCACTGAGTGGCACGAACACGTACACGGGTTCCACAACGGTCCAATCCGGCACCTTGGTTCTCAGCGCTGTGAATGCGATCATGACTTCGAGCGGTGTGACAATTGCCGCCGGTGCAGCGTTCGATATTCAAGCTGACGAGACTATCGGATCGTTGTCGGGCGGCGGTGCGATCACAGATTCGCTGGCCGGTTCGGCCTCGACGCTAACGGTGGTCGGCGGTGGGGCGTTTAGCGGAGTGATTTCGAATGGCGCTGGCACACTGGGTCTGACGGTCAATGGCGGTACGCTGACTCTCAGCGGCACCAGCACGTACATGGGCGCCACGCTGATCAACGCCGGCACATTGGCACTCGCTGCAACGGACGCCATCTCGACGTCGAGCGGAATATCGATTGCTGCCGGTGCGAAGTTGGACGTACGAGCGAATGAGCGAATCGGTTCGTTGTCTGGCAACGGAACAGTCACCGATTCGCTTGTGGCTTCAACACCGACATTGACGGTGACAGGGGGCGGCCTCTTCGGTGGTGTGATCTCAAATGGCAGCGGGACTCTGAGTTTGACCGTGAATGGTGGCCCACTGACTTTGAGCGGAACAAACACCTATACGGGTGCCACGACGATCCAATCAGGGGCTCTCGTCCTGACCAGCGTCAACGCCATCACCGCTTCCACTGGCGTGACGATTTTCGCGGGCGCGACGTTGGACATTCAGGCGAATGAGCGGATTGGATCGCTCTCTGGCAGCGGCACGATCACCGATTCTTTGCCAGGCTCGAACCCGACATTGACCGTGACAGGCGGTGGAATTTTTGGCGGGGCGATCTCGAATGGGAATGGAACACTAAGTCTGATGGTGAATGGCGGGACGCTGACCTTGAACGGGACGAACTCGTACACGGGTGCCACGTCCATCCAATCAGGCACGTTGGTCCTGACAGGTGTTGACGCGATTACATCGTCGAGTGGCGTCTCCATTTCTGCCGGCGCGAAGCTGGACATTCGAGCGAATGAAACAATTGGATCGTTGTCAGGCAGCGGGACAATCACAGACTCGCTGGTCGGCTCAACCCCGATACTGACCGTCGCAGGCGGCGGTGTCTTTGGCGGTGTCATCTCCAATGGCAGTGGCACGCTGAGTCTGATCGTGAACGGTGGGACACTGGCGCTGAGCGGTACGAATACCTACAGCGGTGCGACGACGGTCCAATCAGGTACTCTGGCTCTGACAGGAACCAATGCCATCACGGCTTCGAGTGGCGTGACGATTGCCGCTGGTGCGACGCTGGACATTCAGGCGAATGAAACCGTCGGATCATTGTTCGGCTTCGGTACCATCACAGATTCGCTGGCAGGTTCAACTTCAACACTGACCGTGACCGGCGGGGGAACGTTCGGCGGGATCATTTCGAACGGAGCTGGGACGCTCAGCCTGACCGTGAATGGCGGGACCCTCACTCTCAACGGCACGAACGCGTACACGGGTGCGACAACGATCCAATCAGGCACACTGGTTCTAACTGCAGTCGATGCCATTTCGACTTCCAGCGGCGTGACGATTGCCGCCGGCGCGACGCTAGACGTTCAGGCGGACCAACGCATCGGATCATTGTCGGGCAGCGGCACGATTATCGATTCTCTGGCAGGTGCGACGTCGACTCTGACCGTGACCGGCGGGGGAACGTTTGGCGGGATCATTTCGAATGGAGCCGGGACGTTAAGCCTGACTGTGAACGGTGGAGCACTGACACTCGCGGGCACAAACTCGTACACGGGCGCGACGACGATTCAATCAGGCACATTGGCTCTGACGGGTGCCAACGCGATTTCAGCGTCGAGCGGCGTCACGATTGCGGCCGGTGCGAAGCTGGACATTCGTGCGAATGAAACGATCAGGTCGTTGTCCGGCAGCGGTACGGTCACCGATTCGCTGGCAGGTTCAGCACCGACTTTGACCGTGACGGGCGGTGGCCTGTTCAGTGGCGTGATTTCGAATGGCAGCGGGACACTGAGCCTCACTGTGAACGGCGGGACGTTAACACTGAGTGGCACGAACACGTACACGGGTGCGACAACGGTTCAATCGGGCACATTGGGGCTCAGCGGTGTGGATGCGATCGCCCGTTCGAGTAGCGTGACGATTGCGGCGGGCGCGGCTTTGGATATTCATGCGAATGAGCGGATTGGTTCTCTTTCAGGCAGCGGGATCGTCACAAATTCACTCCTCGGTTCAACGTCCACGTTGACCGTAACGGCGGGAGGAACGTTTGACGGAGTGATCTCTGATGGGAATGGCACACTAGCTCTGACGGTGAGCGGGAGCATACTGACACTGAGCGGTGCGGGTACTTACACAGGTGGAACGACGGTCAACGCGGGTGCGACATTGGTGGGCACGACAGGCAGCCTGCGCGGGACGATCGTCGACGACGGGCTGGTGACGTTCAGTCAGTCGACGGCGGGAGTTTTTCTCGGAGCCCTGTCTGGAACAGGCAACGTTAAGATCAGCGGTGGTTCGGTAACCTTTTCGAGCGTGAACTCCTATCACGGAACGACAACAATCCAATCGGGTACGCTTGTTCTGACGGTACCGAATGCGATCTCATCGTCGAGTGGCGTGACGATCGCCGCCGGGGCGACGTTGGATGTGCAGGCTGACGAAGGTATCGGGGCATTGTCCGGCAGCGGAACGATCACGAATTCGCTCGGCGGTTCAACGACAACGCTCACCGTGACGGGTGGAGGAACGTTTGGCGGAAACATTTCGAATGGAGCCGGAACGTTAAGCCTGGCCGTGAACGGCGGTACGCTGGCACTCAGCGGCACGAACACTTACACCGGCACGACGACAATCCAATCAGGCACCCTTGTCCTGTCAGGTGCGAACGCCATTGTGACATCGAGCGGGGTGACGATTGCCGTCGGTGGAACGCTGGATATGCGGGCGAATCAGACGATCGGCTCGTTGTTCGGCAACGGAACAATTGCGGATTCGCTGGCGGGTTCGGCTCCGACTCTCACCGTGACAGGCGGAGGACTCTTTAGTGGAGTCATCTCAAATGGCAGCGGCACGCTGAGTCTGACCGTGAACGGCGGGACGCTGACACTGAGTGGCACGAACACGTACACGGGCACGACAACAATCCAAGTTGGCACGCTGGCACTCAACGGGATCAACACGATTGCGACTTCAAGTGGTGTGTCGATTGCCGCTGGAGCGATTCTGGATATTCAGGGGGATGAACGGATCGGATCGCTTTCTGGTAGCGGGATTGTCACGGATTCCGTGCTGGGATCGATCGCGACGCTTACTGTAACCGGCGGCGGCTCATTTAGCGGTGTGATCTCCCACGGAAATGGGACGCTAGGCCTGACCGTGAGCGGCGGCACGCTGACGCTCCTTGGCACGAACACTTACACAGGCCCGACATTGATTCAGTCGGGAACCCTGGTTCTCACCGGAGTAGACGCGATCGCATCGTCGGCGGTGGTGACGATTTCCTTGGGGGCGAAATTAGACATTCATGCCAATGAAAGCATCCAATCGTTGTTCGGTGGTGGGACGATCACGGACTCGCTCGCAGGCTCGACACTTGTATTGACTGTAACTGGTGGCGGAGCATTTGGTGGGGTGATTTCAGATGGAAGCGGAACGTTGGCCCTGATGGTCAGCGGAGGTACTCTGCTTCTGAGTGGTGCAAGCACCTACTCCGGGGGGACGACGGTCGTCGCAGGCACTTTGGTGGTGGGCAATTCGCACGCTCTCGGTTCGTCATCTGGCACCACGACGGTTCACAGCGGCGCGGTCCTCGATTTGAACGGGACATCGAACGTTGCCCAATCCGTGACAATGACTGGTACCGGCATCGGTGGACTCGGCGCTCTCATTTCCGCGAGCGATGCCAGTCTGTCTGGCAACCTGACCGTAGCGGGATTGGCCAGCATTGGAGGAACAGGGAATCTCACGTTTATAGGTACGGTCGACGGGGCTCTGTTAAGTCCAGGCGCTTTGGTGTTGGTCGGAGCCGGGACAAAGACGTTTGCGAATACGATTGGGGCCGTATCCAATTCGCTTTCCGGGCTAGTCCAAACGCTCAATTCAGGGGCAGTGAGATTCGACCGGGATGTGACCATAGGCAGCGGAGGCGCTCTCTTCGAAGGTGACGTCGTTCTGGCGGGAATCACGTTTACTTCTGTCGGGACAGTCGTCATCGGTGCACCGGCGGCAATCCCTGCCAATCACCTCACAATCACCTCGCCGACAACCATCCAGTCGACGGCCGGTTCGATCATCCTGAATAGTACGACGATTTCAGACCAAGCCATGTCGCTGATCGCGCATGGTGTGGGCAGCGACGTGATCGTGAATTCCAATATCACATCCAGATCGGGAACGATCACGTTAACGGCGGACCATAATGTCTCAATGGGGCCCGGCGTGTTAATTCGTTCGGCAACGGGGTCAATCGCCGGAATCCCACCGGTGGCGATGAATCCGATCACACCTCAGCTAGATGCGTTTGGAAATCTGACAGCGACGATCACGGTGGGCCGCCCGTTAGAGACGAACCTGACCCTCACAATTAACTGGGGCGATGGAACCACCAGCACGATCGCCGTTCCCGCAGGCGGAGGCCCGATATCAAACGCGCCTCCGCACAACTATCCAGTAAATCCAGACAAAACCAATCCTTCGGCCCCGATCCCGATTACTTTTACCGTCAAGCAAGATCCCAACATCATCATCACGGCGCACGGAGTTGATCTCGGAGTGACGACCGCGACTTCTTTTGCCCATCCACCATTGTTGTGGGTCGGCACGATCGGAAATCTGTCGCTGCTCACGCCCAATGTTGGTTTTCCCATCGTGACTCAGACGATCGTCACTTTGCCTCCATTAGTACAACCGCCCCCCGTGGTCACAGCGGTGGAAATGGTCATCGGTCACACCGAGAGTGTCGTTCCGACGGAGCGACAGGTCTTCCTGGAAGTTCTGTTACCCGATGGAACCGTTCAGGAGACTATTGCGTTGGATGAATCAATCCTGGATGGCAATCTGGAAATCATCCGCAAATTGCGTGACGGGAATTATCGCTTCCAGTTGCAAGAACCAGGCGACGTTCAACAGCGCATGATCCTGGAATTCCAGGTGCGACAGGGCAAAATTGTTGACCGGGCGGAAGAGATGTATCGCCCTCGATCTGCGACGACGATCAAGCTTCCCGATTCCGACTCTCAAAATCACGTTGCTCCTGCCGATGCAACGCAGCCAAGCAATGCAGCAGTCCTGGATTCGGCTAGCATCGATCTGACGCCAGACGCCATTTCGGGGCTGCAGATCCATGACACGATTTTTGAACGAACGTACTCGTTGAACCAGGATCCTGAACGGGGATCATCGCCGCATTGGACCGGGCGAATGTCGTTCGCCGCTCATCAGGTCTGGAAGCGAGCAGAACTGGTTGTCGGCACCATGTCTGATCAGGTCGATCATTCATCGACAGAAGACGAATCCAGAAATCTCGACGAAGGTTTGTCTGAAGCGAACGAAGATTCTTCCAAATCGGCGGCCCATTTGGGTCGCGCGGCTCGGATGTTTAGACGATTCCTGAATACGGCAAGTTGACAATCCGGACATTTGCAAACTGCTGACATTGAAATTGGTAGCGAGATGGCAACAGGTTCCAGCGACGACGTGACAGGGAAGGCGATTGGTGCTCCGGCGAACGGAGTGCGCCAAGGTTCTCCGGAGACCTGCAACATGGACGGAGAATCGCACGTCTCACCAAAGTCAGATTCCGCGAGTCCAAGTGACCCGTCCGGTTTGCACATGTCAGGTGGGGAAACCGATGCCAACGATGATGGAAAGCAAACGCGTCGCTCGGCCACTAAAACTTTGGTAATTAAAGCCAGGCTGTTGATCGAGTCGAAGGATCTCACCTCGAATATCAGTCGTGCTGATCAGCCGGAATATGAACTGACGGGCATTCTGGGCGAAGGCGGAATGGGCATTGTCTACGATGCACGTCAGACTTCGATTGACCGGACTGTGGCCGTCAAGATGATCAAGGGAGAAGCCGCCCAGAGTACAAAGCGGAATGAGAAATTCCTGGCAGAAGCCGTCGTCACAGGCGATCTCGACCATCCCAACATCGTGCCAATCTACGATGTCGGAACGAACTCGGAAGGGAACCTGTTTTATTCGATGAAGAAGGTCCAGGGTGTTCCCTGGATGGATGTCATCAGCCAAAAATCGCTGGCCGAGAATCTTGATATCCTGATGCGGACGGCAGATGCGGTTGGTTTTGCCCATGCGCGCGGGATCGTGCATCGCGATCTGAAGCCCGAAAACATCATGCTGGGTGAGTTTGGTGAAGTACTCGTTATGGACTGGGGACTGGCTCATCCGCTGGGGGGATATCGTAAGTCGAATAGCGTGGCCAGTTCGAAGTCGATGGGCGGAACTCCCGCCTACATGTCACCCGAGATGGTGACCGGGCCTCTCGAGAAGATTGGACCACCCAGCGACATCTATCTGTTGGGCGCGATTCTTTACGAGATCGTGACGGGTCATCCGCCGCATCTGGCAAGAACGGCGGCAAAGTGCCTGGAACTCGCCGCACTCAACAAGATCGCACCAACCGATAAGACGGGAGAACTTGTCGATATTGCGATGAAATCGATGTCGACTAATCCACTCGATCGCTACGCCACGGTTAAAGAGATGCAGACCGCCATTCGCGAATACCAGTCTCATCTGGAAAGCGTTTTACTTTCGACTCGGGCCGATGACGATCTCAAAGAGGCCATCCAGTCGAGCGACTATCAGAAATTCTCGCGGTCACTCTTCGGATTTCAACAAGCGCATGAACTCTGGTCCGGGAACAAACGAACGCTGAAGGGAATTTCGAGCGTCAAGCAGGCTTATGCCCAGACCGCGATGCGCAAAGGCGACTTCGACCTCGGCCTGTCATTGCTGGACGAAGCAGACAAGGACCATTTGCCTCTCAGGCGAGAGTTGCTGCGGGCACAGCACGAACGAGTGAGTCGGCAAAATCGCCTGGTGTTTCTCAAGCGAGCTGCCATGGGACTTGTTGCAACGGTCATGGTCGTTCTGGTCGGTGCTTACTTCCTGATTTTGAGCGAGAACCAAAAGGCCCGTGCGGCGGCGATCGCAGAAAAGAAAGCTGCGGACAAGGCGAAAGAAGAACAGGTCAGAGCAGACGAGGCGCGACAGGCTGCGGACGTGGCAAGAGAAAAGGCCGAACGGAACGAGCAGATCGCAGTTGTGGCCGAGCACAACGCGGACGAAGCACGAAAAACGGCCGTCGACGCGAAAGAGAAGGCCATCGTCGCGAAAGAGAACGAGGAATACGAAACTTACATCTCCAAAATTGGTCTCGCTTCGTCCCAAATCGACAAGAATGCGTTCGACGCCGCGCGCCGAGTCCTGGATGAATGCAAGTCAGAACTTCGAAATTGGGAGTGGGGACGATTGATGTACCTGTGTTCGCAGGACAAACAATCGTTCGATGCAACCTGGCCGCAAGAAGCACTGGCAGTTGATCGAGATCGGAATCGATTCGCCACCGGCGGTTGGAATGCGACAGCACGGATCCGGGATCGAGTGACCGGACAGATTCTACACACGCTGAAACACGGTGGTGAGAACGTCAATAGCGTCGCGTTCTCGTCCGATGGACTGCTGCTCGCAACAGGCGGGAATGATCCTGAAGGCTCGATTCAGATCTGGAATGCGGTAACGGGCAACCGCATCAAGGTCATCAAGTCACGCACAGACAACGTCGACGACGAAATCCTGAGCGTTTGTTTTTCCAAAGATGGAACTCGTTTGCTTTCGAGTTCGTACGACAATACGGCCCGACTGTGGGACGTGGCGACTGGACAGGAACTGCGCAAGTTCGTGGGCCATTCCTGGTGGGTCTGGTCAGCGGCCTTCTCGCACAAAGAAGATCGTGTGGTTACAGCCAGCCATGATGGCACGGTCATCGTCTGGGACATTCAAACAGGCAAAGGTTCGCCGGCATTCAGCGGACACCATGGTCCGGTTTTTTGCGCGGCCTTTTCACCAGATGACAAGCAGGTTGTTTCTGCTGGTTACGACAGAAGGATTCTTGCGTGGAATCCTGAGGAACTGAAACAAGTCGATATCAGGAAGTTGATTTCCAGCGACGATTCGTTGAACAGTACAGCAAGTTTTCGCGCGTTCGAAGGGCATAAAGACGCAGTTCGTTCTGTCGAATTCTCGCCTGATGGAACGCTGTTGCTTTCCGCGAGTTTTGACAACACCGTGCGAGTCTGGTCGTTCGAATCAAATGAACCATTGCAAACGTTTCGTGGTCACGGTGGACGCGTCAATGCCGCACTGTTCATGGACGACGGGCGCAGCATCATTTCTGCATCGCACGACAAAACGGTTCGCGAATGGAGCGTTGCCGATCGAGAGGAGATTGTCACGCTGAATGGACGGCTGTTCAAAGGACACTCGGATGCGGTTCTTTCAGCGTCTTATTCGCACGACAAGGACCACGCCTCCCAGATCGTCACCTCAAGCCGGGATCGGACCGCTCGAACGTGGGATGCAAAGACGGGCAAACCATTACTCACTCTTGACGAAGGCCATTCGTTCCTTGCATCGAACGCCATCTTCTTTCCCTTGGGCAAATATCTGCTGACGGCGGCGGTCGATAATACGGCCCGAATCTGGGACGTCAGTTCCGGCGGTCAACTGGTAAGGCTTGATGGCTGCGGACGTGGTGCGGCGGCGGCGATCTCGCGCGATGGCCGATGGATTGCAACGGGCGGCGATGACAAATCTGCCCAGTTGTGGGATGCCCATCAGTTGCTCGACTTAGCAAAACTGTCCCAAGTGAAGACAGGCGTGCCGCAGAAAAAATTCGTCGCACATGCGACCGAAGTCACTGCGGTCGCGTTTTCGCCGGACAATCGCATTCTCGCGACCGGGGATGCCAAGGGGCATGTCAAACTTTGGAATGTCGAATCAGGGCAGATGGAGGCGAATCTCGACGGGCAAACACGACGCATTTCCGCGATTGTGTACATCGCGAATGGAGCACGCATCTTGACCGCCAGTAGCGACCATACGGTTGGTCAATGGAATGCCGCGACTCATGAACTGATGGGGGACATGTTTTTAAAGCATCCCGCCAGTGTCCTGACGATGCGCTCGATACCTGGGGACCGCCTGATTGTGACCAGTTGTTCGGACAAGATCCTGCGCATCTGGGATACTGAGTCAGCGAAAGTCGTTTTCGAAATCGGTCCCTTCAATTCCGATGTCTATTCAATGGACGTCTCGAACGACGGCAAACGGCTGATTGCGGCCAGTTCGGACGAACGCACTGTCCGCCTGTTTGACATCGAAACAGGACGTGAAATGACCGCTCAACAGCGCGATGGAAAACTGGGGCCGCTGGTTGATCTCAAACGACACGGCGGACTGTTGTGGTCGACGGCCTTTGTTCCAAATACTGAAGACATTCTGACAATCGGTGGAAATGATGTTCGGCTGTGGGATCGTAAGAGTGGTCGTTCCAAGCTGTCATTCAACCAGCATGCGGCCGTCGCGTCGGCTCAGTTTTCCCCGAACGGTCAATTGGTCGTGACGAGCAGTTGGGACAACTCGGCAAAGATCTGGGATGTCGCAACAGGAACTGTCATTCATAAGCTCGAAAATGAGCATTCTCTCAGTGTCAATGTGGCGGTGTTCTCGCCAGATGGAAAGTACGTTCTGACCGCCAGCGACGATCGGACTGCCAAGCTGTGGGATATCAAAACAGGGCAAGTTGTTGGTAGGTATCTTGGCCACAACGATCGAGTGCGTGCAGCCGTGTTTTCGCCCGACGGTGCCTATATCGTGACCGCGTCCAACGACAAAACAGCTCGCCTGTGGGAAACTATGACCCAGCAGTGCGTCCGCCAATTCGAGGGCCATAGCTACGCAGTCGTGACTGTCGATTTTTCGAAAGATGGACAGCGAATTGTTACGGGCAGCGAAGACGCCGATGCCCGAATCTGGGACGTCAAGACGGGCGAAAAGCTCAACATATTGTCGGGTCACACCGCAACGGTCGCCTCGGCGGCCTTTTCACCGGACATGCAGCGTGTCATCACGGGTGGTCAGGATCAAGTCGCCAAACTGTGGGATGCCACTTCTGGCAAAGAGATTCTCACACTCAGTCGGCACACAGGAGAAGTGACAAGCGTCTCATTTTCGCCAGACGGCAATCAGATTCTGACCGCCAGCCGCGATGGAACTGCAATCATTTGGCAGTCAATCTCCTGGCCTCGGACTGATAGCAGGATCACAGGAAGATAATCCTGAATAGAACTCATCACGTCAGTGAATCAAATTGCCTTGGTCCAGAATGTCGATATCCGCAAAGGACTGACGTCGGTCACCTCAACATATGGAGGTATCACCTGGTGGAAATCGTTCTTACTCGACATTCTTCATACCAGTGCATAACTGCTTCCGCAGGGCGCCAGTCTCCGAGTTTGTTTGTAAAGTTTGAATAGAAGTCTCTGGCAAACTCGCGGCCCACGCCTCGCGCAGAATAAATTGTCTGCCCGAGGTCCAGGAATCTGCGGCGATGATCCCAGATTCGGCACAGTGTCTGATTCCTGATCAGGGTGGGTGAAAGACGAAGTTCGATGAGTTCCGAGACGGCTGCGGCAATCAATGTTGGATCTGCTGGAACTGTCCTCGCGTATTGCGGATCGAACCAGACGTCCCGACCTCCACAGTTCACTGTCGACACAACTGGCAGGCCGCACAGTAGGTACTCGATGGCTGCAAACATTGCTCCTTCGAGTGCGGAAAGACACAGTCCCACATGCGCACGATTCAGCAACCCCGCCACCTCATGGCTGGGCAGAAAACGGTTGTTCGTACCATGAACAAATTCAGCATGTGGCATACGTTGTTTTTGTTCCAGTAGATACTCGTTCCGATCATCGTCAGCAAAGATGCCTCCGATGAACAGCGGCGTTCGAATGTGTTCCGCAAGCCAATGTCGTTTGAAGGGAACCATCCGTGCGTTGTAGACCGCGTCAAAGGATCGCGCCGGCAACTCGTCTGGTACAAACAAACGCTCATCGACCCAGGCGTTGGAGTTCACCTGCGTGGCAGGAATCCCCCTGCAGATAAGGTCTCGCGTCAACAATGGATCATTCGCCAAGTGGTGAATCACATCGTCAGGACGCCGCCGAACGGCATCGGAATGCCATCCTGCGATCGATTCCACTGTCGCATGCCACATCTGGGTGACAAAGCGAATGACAGGTCTGTCAAACAGATGATGGCCAATATCATCCCCTAAGCTATGGATCAGGACGGGGGGATCTGTCGATAGCCATCCATAAAGCTGGCAACTCATTAGAAGCTCCGGATTCACATCTGCGGTCGCAGTAAGGGCGACTTCAGCAGCAAATACATGACAATAAATGCCTTAATCGCGTGCCGGAAGACGCGGACGGGCTTGCGCCGTCTCAGCAAGACCATGCACAATCAATCCCGCCGGGACCCATCCCGGTTTTGTAACACCTTTTAACGAATTGGAACCACTCGCATGGCGCGCTACAACTCTTCTTGAAAAGAGGATCGATTCACGTCATCGTAACTTTATCATCCGAGTCTGACCAAGGTACGCTATGCCTGAAAATGAACCGCCGCGATTCCCATGGTTGCCCGCATGCGATGTCATTCTTTGTGCGGACCGCGCCACGCCGGTTCTACGTGACTCTATTGAGAGTATCCTCCTGCAACTCGATTCGTTGCCTTTTCTGCATCTGGTTGACACGGGGTCCGCAGGGCACGTTTTCGACGACTACGAAAGTTGCTGGAATGTCTATCGATATCGTCTGCCTGCGGGAACGACGTTCTTGTCGGCAGCCCACGAGTTGATTGAGTCGATGAGAACACCGTTTATTGCCAATCAATCTGCCTTTGCCCTGAGTTCTTCGGAACGTCTCGCTGAGTCGACGCGGGCACTCGAGCGCGAGGGCGCGGACTTCGTGGTCGCCGAATGCCGCGGGCCCGATGCAACCGTGATTCGGTTCGATCACGACGACAAGTACTCTCGCAAGGCACATCCTGCGACCTTGGTCATGCGACGGGCGACGTTTGTCGACATGGGAGGCGTCTGCAACATCCAGCGAGACGATGACGATGCCGAATTCCTGTTCCGGGCAACTCAGGAGAAGAGGAAAATCCTGCTCGCGGAAGCCGTGTTGGTCAAGATGGCCGTGTACGAGGCAGTACCACCCCTGGGGTCCGCTCCATCCTACTGCTTGTCGTCATCCTGTTCCGCCCGAACGGCAGCAAGAGGATTCCCCTCCGTGTCAACTGCGTGCGATGTCGTATTGCCGTTCCATGGACATCTTGATTTTGTCGAGGAATCGCTCGAAGGGTTGTTGAATCAGGGGCCAGCCGAGCTGGTGATTCACCTGATTGATGACGCTTCCCCGGAAGACACAACGGCATTCCTGAGAAGGTGGTCACAACAAAACAACATTCGCCTGTACCGCAACCGCGAGAACATCGGACAGTTTCAATCGTTCAACGCGGTCTCGCGGTATTTCGAAACGGATCTGGCAGCGGTCCAGGATGCAGATGACATCAGCCTGAGTCATCGATTTGAGTGGTCCAACCGGATGTTGCACTACAGCGGGGCTGACTATTTTGGCGGAGGAATCGAGATATTTGGGACGGAAGCCGTCTACAACCCTCAAACGCAACGGTGTCAGTTGCCCGCTGAATTCGATGGCCCGGCCATCCGGCACTCATTTTATCCCCACGGCAATAGAGACGACTACTTTCTGGAAAACCCGACGTCTCTCTTCCCAATTTCAATGTTTCGTCAGATGGGCGGTTACGCTGATTTTGGCGACCGAACGACCAATCGAACCAGCATCGATATGGAATTCCACGAACGATGCCGATTTCACGGAATCCACTTCGCGTTGTCGAGAGAAATTGTTGTCAAGTATCGAACTCATGCCGACTCTGCGACACGAAATGACCAGACCGGGCGAGGTACCAAAGCCCGGACAATCGGCGACCGGCAACAGCTGGAACGACGTCGGTTTTACCGGCGCGCCCCATTCAATCCCAAACTATTCGGATCATTAGAGCGGCGAAGCGACTGCACCGTGAGACTGTGAATCGCAAATCACTTCGAGCAAAGGGTGGTGCTCGGAGGCCGTCAATTCTGATCAATGGCGAGTGCAAACTGCGCTCATCAGCCTTGCTACATCGCGGCGCACCGGTATAAGAGGTTCTCGAACAGGTGTTCTGCCTGTTCGACCGACTCCGCCTTGATATGGTGAAAAACTGCGAATGGCAGTTCATCGACTCGATCTGGAGTCAATGCAGGATGAAAAAGACAGACGCATTTTGCCTGATCTCGAATCGCTTCCGGACGAGTTTGATCAAACCAGACTTTGAGTCCGTCTGAACGATCTGCAGAACTCATCGCCTCGTTGACGCCGTGGTCAACGTGATCGTCATCCACCCAATATCCTCTGTGCCAGCCGCGATTGCTGAGCTCGATTGCAACGTGGACATCCGCTTCCAGGTAGATCGCGGGAAGGGGACCGCTGAAGCGGCCAGGAATCTCAAGGACCTCAGGATCGACCCAATAGCTGGGCGGATTACATTTGCCGCTGATGTTGCTGGGGCCACCATCCTGGCCGACCAGCCAGCGAGGCGGCACATAGACTTTCAGTGTCCCCGACTCGTGCAATCGACCAAGATGATGATCGATGTGTTCCGCTTGCTGAAACGGAACTGCGTTCAAGAACTGATAAAGCTTCTCGTAACCGCGTCGATGAACTGCAAAAGCGTGAGTGCGATTGACGTTGTAGGGGCTGAAGCAATTCTCGTTGATTCGCCGGGGAGGATTGGCAACTTCATGCAGCAGCTGTCCGCCGAAATAGACTTGTTCCCAATCATCGGGTAGAGAACCCATGAAACTCTGAAGTTGCTCTTCAAACTCAGGACGAAATATTGCGTCATCTTCAAATACGGCATAACTCTCGAATTGAGAATTGTAGCAATACTCAAGAATTCCGAGATGCGATCGATAACATCCCCAGGCACCGTTCCCGGCAGTCCACCAGTTCGGATGGCGGACAGTGTCGCCATGCACGGCCTGCCAAGTTGTGACTTTGCCAAGGCAACGCGGCACGAATGACATGAATGATGAAAGTCGATCTTGTTTAAAGGCAAGATTGATCACGAAGACCTTGTCAAACAGTTTCTCACTTCCATCCATTCAAGCCGCTCGCTCTTCTGTTCTGCTGCGAGTTGGAATTTAACTTCATGCGTCATGTCGCGAACGAATCATGTGAGGGCCAGTTCGCGTCTGGACAGTCGCCATTGATTCAAAACACCCCCGATATCGTTGGCTGCGATCTCAACGACTGTCAGGCCGATCGCTTCGAAATCATCGCGGCAGGCCTGTGGATGCCACACGGACACAATCCCGCCAAATCGGTCGGCTTCGGAGTTGAGGACTTCAAACCATTCGCGCAACCGGGCATGGCGGTCTTCCGTTGACTGCTGGACATCGTCATAAATGTTCAGCAATCCTTTGTCGATATCCGTTTCCTGATCGCGCCAGTTTCCAAAGTGAAAACGGTGTCGGCGCATCATGTGGATAACTTCGTGAGGACAATTCACGAGCGCCACCGCATTGACAATGGCAGGTGTGATCGATCGAAGTGTTGGCAGTAAGTCTTGAACCTGAATGACGGCTGCGTCGAGCGTGTCAGCACAGATCTCGATCACGGGAGACCGGGTCGCAAGTTCAATTTGTCGCTTTGACGCTTCTGGATGCCAGATCGCGCAAATCAAGTGTTCTGTCTGACCGCATTCGTATTGAATCATACTGATCCATTCCTCGAGCTTCAGGTAGCTTCCAGATGAATTCAACGACTCGAATGCTTCGACAAGTCCGACGTCGACATGATCCGAATTACGGGTATATCCTGAGTGAAAACCAAATCGATCGCATAGTGGCTCCATCACTTCCCTGGGAACGTTCAAAAAGACCACGGGCATCTCTCGATAGACCGAATTCCAAAAAGTCGCCGCATTACTGCGACCACAAATATCAGATAGTGATCGCGCTTGACCAATCAACCAGCGCTCAGGGGCGTAAATGCGATAGTGTTCCTGCCAGTCCTCCATGAGCCAATCGATATGAACGCTCGCCATCGCCCAGCGTCCATACAAACCTCGCAAGTAGTCACCTCGACAGGCATACGCATGCGTTCGTTGCGCATAGGTCACGCGGACCAATCCACTTTGCAGCGCAATCGGTTCGCGGTGATGCTGTCCCCCAAGCATGATTCCTTGCCAGTCGTCAGGTACCAACTCCATAAACGCACCAGCGTCCTCGCAAAATGACGACATCACAGTTGCGTCATCTTCGAGAATCAGAACAGATGTGACTTCTTCCATCAGGCAATGTTGAAGAATTCCGACGTGCGATTGTCGACAACCAAAGGCCCCACCCCCTTCGGTGAATCCCGGTGGACAGGGGACTTGACCGCTGGATGCAGGAACCGCGGTCCATACCTCGGGCCTCTTGAACGGCCAACCAACGGCATCGATCGTTTCAAAGAAAGCCTGCAACCGATCGGGTCGGGATTTAAGATTGATGACAAAGACCTTCGCAAACACGTCCTTAAGATTCAGCATGATCTCTCTGTTGATTCAATGGTACAAGGCGAAGGATTCGGCCAGCCTGGCGCCCGTTACAAAGGGGATATATCACAGCGAGCGTCCGGTGTTGCAATCCATTTGAAGCATATTCGCCTGTCAACTCAAGTGGCGTGAGTACGCGAAATGGTATATTCCAGCGTGCTGGCATCGGATGAAGTTGTGTTCTCGTTGCCTGCAAAGCAAACCTCACGTTATCAGAGAGTTAAGCACATCTCGAGTTTCTGCCAGCGCATCTCTATTAAATTGACTGGACGATACGGATTGGCAACGCAGGCCTGCTCCACATGGCACAATTCCCCTTCAGAAGGTAAGAAGGCGCGATTCCGATTCGGAAGATCGCGTGGATCCTGCGTCACAACGACTATCCCGTCATCAACGTCCCATTCGACATCCTGTCAGTCACACTCACCACGCAGGTTACCGCAACAACGGCAACGTGCAGCCTGGCCCGTATGCGAGTTCGTTGCCCCATCGGAAAGCAAGCAATCCTGCACTTGTGTCACGGTCGACATGATCGCGGCGGTGCACCGGCGTTTAGCGATCGAAGTAATGCACCGCGCTACTATTTCGGTCTGGTCGAGAACACGAGAATGACCATGCCGATCTACTTGATTGGGCTGTACGAGTCTATGTTTCTGGCTCGACTCTCGGCGCAATCGTCGCGCAACTTCGCCAATTGGCTGCAGACGTCGTTACTGCGCCAACTTGGGCCGATCGGCACAGGACTGTCTTGGTGACTGTTGCCGATCGATGATCCTCTCCGTGAACGTCTCGCCGTTGAGAATGGGCTCGACAGTGGGGTACGACTTCATACAGTTCGTGATCGTCCAGGGCATCAGTGAGGCGTGATGCCTGGGCATTCGACGGAGTGCGCGGCTCCATTCTGCAAATCGAATCGCCCATCACATTGCGGAAAGAATCTCGCCGGCCGCACCACCAGCCATGTATTTAAGTGGCATGCCGAATCGCATCAATGATTCGTTTTGGAGATCGACAAAACAAATACAATACATACGCACCGCGAACATTGATCAATCGCGCGCGTGCCGATATGCTTTTGATGTAGAGCGCTCGAAAATCGCTTCTTGTCGCACCAAAATCACAAGACAGGACTTGCAAATGGCGGCAAATCAGATTGTTTTTCGAGAACTTTCCTCTGCACTCGCCAGTGCACAGCCGGGTAACACATCGTCGAGTAGCGATACTGGCTCCTCAAGTGCCTCTGTTCCGTCGAGTAGTGGTCCCTCCACGAGTGGATCTTCCGGTAGCGGATCTTCCGGTAGCGGTTCCTCGAAGAGTGGTTCGTCGAGTAGTGGTTCCTCGAGCAGTGGTTCCTCGAGCAGTGGTTCCTCGAAGAGTGGTTCGTCAAGCAGTGGTTCGTCAAGCAGTGGTTCGTC
>Ga0105238_10000047_pt1 | contig 147271 bp, 104 predicted proteins | sample KBSC34metaG_FD_81526 | JGI IMG/M metagenome (GOLD analysis project Ga0105238, IMG submission 81526) | Corn rhizosphere microbial communities from Kellogg Biological Station, Michigan, USA - KBS C3-4 metaG | ecosystem: Host-associated > Plants > Roots > Rhizosphere > Soil | place: Michigan...
GCACCTTCGCGTTCAATTCTTCCGGCCTACGGCAGCAAGGTGCTCAAGGTGTTCAACATGCTCATGGTGACTCTCGTTCTTCGATCCCTGTTTCGAGTACGATTTCGTTTCGCGGGCAGGCGTTGGAGAACTTCATGAAATCGATCAAATCCGTCTCTCTCATCCAGTTTTTGGCAACATCCGCCCTGGTCTGTTGGAGTTGTTTTGGCGTAATCACCGTTGCCGTCGCTGCTGACGAACCGGTCTATGACGTGATTGTTTACGGAGGCACCTCGGGCGGGATCACTGCAGCCATTCAAGTGGCGCGAATGGGTAAATCGGTCGTCCTGATTGAGCCGAGTGCTCATCTAGGGGGCCTGACGTCTGGCGGACTGGGAGCCACTGATATCGGTAACAAGGCGGCCATCGGCGGTCTGTCGCGCGAGTTCTATCGCAAGATCGGAGCTCATTACCGGCAGGATTCTGCCTGGAAATATGGGGTGCGCGACAAAGACTCCGATCAAAGCAAAACGGCAAACGAAGTGGAACGCTGGACGTTTGAACCGCACGTGGCGGAAGCGATCTATCGAGACTGGTTGGCGCAGTTTCATGTTCCCGTCAAACGCGGACGGTTTGGTCTCACCGATTCCGTCAAACTGGAAGGAAAACGCCTGATCGCGATTCGGATGGAGAGCGATCAGTGGTACTACGGTCGCGTTTTTATCGATGCGTCGTATGAAGGCGATGTCATGGCCAAGGTCGGTTGTCGCTATCACGTGGGTCGCGAAGCGAACTCGGTGTATGGCGAGACGATCAATGGCGTTCAAATCACCAATGCGGTGAAACACCAATTCATTCGTGACGTCGATCCGTACCTGAAACCGGGAGACCCCACCAGTGGACTGTTACCGTTGATTCAGGCGGAACCGCCCGGCATCGATGGCGAGGGTGACCATCGGCTGCAGGCATACAACTTTCGCATGTGTACGACCGACGTCCCGGAAAATCGGCGGCCGTGGCCCAAGCCTGACGGCTATGATCCCGCGCAGTTCGAGCTGTTGCTGCGGAACTTTGAAGCGGGTGATATTCGCAGCCCGTGGAATCCGATCTTCATGCCCAATCGAAAGACCGACACGAACAATAACTTCGCGATCTCGACCGATTTCATCGGCGCGAACTACGACTATCCCGAGGCCAATTGGCCGACGCGTGAACGGATCATCCGCGAGCATCGACAGTACCAACTCGGATTGATGTACACACTTGCCAATCATCCGCGCGTGCCGCGTCAAATTCGAGACGAGTTCACTCAGTTGGGTCTGGCCAAGGATGAATTTGTCGACAACGACAATTGGCCGCATCAGATTTATGTGCGCGAGGCGCGACGACTGGTCAGTGAGTATGTGATGTCGCAGAACAACTGTCAGGGAAAGGTGACCTGCGATGATCCGGTCGGACTGGGTGCCTACAACATGGATTCGCACAATTGCCAGCGGTATGTGACGGCCGATGGCAAGGTTCGTAACGAAGGCGATGTGCAGATCGGCGTTTCGCCCTATCCGATCAGCTATCGCTCGATTCGTCCGAAGACCACGGAGTGCGAGAACTTGCTGGTTCCTGTCTGCCTGTCGGCGTCGCACATCGCTTATGGGTCGATTCGGATGGAGCCGGTCTTCATGGTGCTGGGCCAAAGTGCCGCGACGGCCGCCTGTCAGGCGATCGAAGCCAATTGCAAGGTTCAGGATGTCGACTATGCGTTGCTGAAGAATCGCTTGATCGAAGACAACCAGGTCCTGGAATGGACAGGAGCCAAACGCGAATCATCCAATTCGAAGGGGATCGATCCCAAGAAACTGGATGGGATCGTGATCGACAATACTCAGGCAAAGGTCACGGGCGATTGGGCTCACAGCACCGCGATCGCGGGTTATGTCGGCAGCAATTATTTGCACGACAACAACGAACGCAAGGGTAGTCTGACGTGCGAGTTCACTGCCAAGATCCCGTCGGCGGGCGAGTACGAGATTCTGGTTTCGTACACCGCCAATCCGAATCGCGCGACGGATGTGCCGGTGACCGTCCGCACGAAGAACAAGACCAAGCAGTTCCACCTGAATCAGCAGCAGGTTCCGATGAAGCCCAACGGATTTGAATCGCTGGGTACCTGGCAATGCGAGGCGGACGAATCGGTCACGGTCACCATTTCCAACGCCGAGACCGACGGTCACGTCATCGCGGACGCGATCCAGGTGGTTCCGGCCAAAACGAAGTAGGGAACTTCAACAGTTAAGCGAATGACAGCGGATTCGGCATTCAGACGCTGATCCACAACACGCCCCTCTGCGTTCGATTTCGTACGACTCACAGGCTGTCTGTCATGGCAGAGGGGTGATTGACGATGCGAACCCGCAAGAAGAAAGACTGGATGTGGATCCTGTTTATTCTGGGAAGTGTTCTCACTCTTGCAGGAGCATGGGAATCGTTAGAACAGGCGGCCTTCGGAGTGGGAGCAGTGGCAACCACAGGAACGATTGTCGAATTACGACGTGACGGTCGTCGTCGACATAAGAATCACGTCATCCCGATCGTGGAGTATGTTGCGGGAAAAGATGACGAATTTCGCTTCGAGGGGATTTCGACTTTCTACGAGAGGAATTCGGAACATAACCCCTATTCAGTTGGAGACGTGGTTCCCGTCATTTACCAGCCCGCAAGGCCTCGCCACGCTCGCATCAATAATGAGCAGCAGCGATGGCGCACGTCGAAATCATTTGTTTTGGTTGGACTCGGGTGCCTGACAGTCGCCTCGGCCATTCTGTGGCGACGTGTCGACAGAAAAAACAAGCAGGATTCAGAGGAATTAGAAACAGGGGTGGCGGCATTTCCAACGCCTGATGGAGACTGATTGGCATTGAAAGTCTTGGACAGGTCCTCGACGCCAAACATTGACGGAATGTGATGCCCGCCAATTCGTGACCTGAGGTGATCCGAATGTCGGACGGCTGCGTATGCGTGTTCAGTAAGAGCACACCGATTCTTGTAATCCTTTTTCATGAGATTGCGTCCCGATGAATGCACTCTTCGCCGACAGCAGACGGATGTCATCCCTGACGAATCTCATGTTCGTTCTGGTGGGTGGTTTGTTTGCGATCGTGGGCGCCGGAATGGGAATAGGGGAGTACTCGTTCGGCCAGCAGGCGACGGCGGCAACGGGCAGTGTTGTGGAAGTGCGGCGCACCGAAGGTGCCGATGGGACGAATTTGATTCCGGTCATCGAATTCGACTCGCCGAATCAGCAGCACGTTCGATTCGAGGGGATTGCGACATCGCCGCCGTACGTCGTGGGCACTTCGGTCCCGGTGCTGTATCGGACGTCGAACCCCAGTGACGCTCGGATCGATCAGTTTGTTCAGCGTTGGCTGTTCCCGTCGATCTTCACTCCCATCGGACTGGTGTGCCTGTCCATCGGAGCGATTGCATACGTCCGACAGCGGTTCACTCGAGTTTGATGGACTTCGGCACTGCTCAAACCAACAACGAAAATCAAACCAACAACGAAGGATGCAACGAAATATGCATCAATAACTTACAACTTCGACGCTCACTCGACTCACATTCGGTTGCGGTGGTTTGATGCGCCGCGGCCGACGGGGTCGATTCAGACAAAACACGACATAACAACCAGTTATCAAAAGATTTATGTCGCAAACGCATACCTGCCGAGACAATCACAGAAACCTTCCGAAGCGGCGAATTCGAGCGAACCTTGAAAGAGGACTCGAATCTGTACTTCTGCGTGTATAGACTAATAGCCAGTTTCAGGCGTCGTTTCGCCGTCTCTCTGGGCCGGGACGTCTTTCGGTCCAATCGCTTGTTTTGAGGAACTCTGATCGTGTCGACAATCTCCAGCCAGCCCGTTTCCACTCCCACGCGAACGCTGACCGGGGCCGACGTCTTTGTAGAGTGCCTGATTCGGCAGGGAACGGACGTCATTTTCGCTTATCCGGGTGGTTGCAGCATGCCCCTGCACCAGTCATTGACCCATCGTAGCGCAGACATCCGCACGATTCTGCCGCGTCATGAACAAGGCGGTGCCTTCGCCGCACAGGGTGTGTCTCGTACGACCGACCGAGTCGGTGTGTGCATGGGAACGAGCGGTCCGGGAGCGACGAACCTGGTGACCGCGATCGCCGATGCCAAAATGGACAGCATCCCGCTGATCGCCATCTCGGCTCAGGTACCCACGAATCTGATCGGTAGCGACGCGTTCCAGGAAACGCCGATGGTCGAAATCTGTCGAGCCATCACGAAGCACCATTACCTACTGACAAAAACCGAAGACATCCCGCGGGTGATCAAGGAAGCATTCCACATCGCTCGGACGGGACGACCGGGTCCGGTGTTGATCGACGTACCCAAGGATGTGCAATTGAATGCGGTCACGTGGGACGTCGACTACGATCCCCCAATGAACCTGCCCGGTTATCACCCGGAAGTTCGTCGCGTTCATCCGAATCAGATTCGTGGCATCCTCAAGATGATCCGCGAATCGAAGAAGCCGATTTTCTATGCGGGCGGCGGAATCATTCAGGCCAACGCATCCGAAGAATTCACAAAGTTCGCTCGCAAGACGGGTATCCCCGTCGCAACGACCGTGATGGGGATCGGCTGCTTTCCCGGCGACGACGAGCAATCGTTGCATATGCTGGGGATGCACGGAACGGTCTATTCGAACTATGCGATCAACGAGGCCGACCTGCTGTTGGCGTTCGGAGTAAGATTCGATGACCGGGTGACGGGCAAGTTGAGCGAATTTGCCAAGCACGGCAAAGTGGTGCACGTCGATATCGATCCATCCGAAATACACAAGAACAAGTTAGCCGACCTGCCAGTCGTGGCCAACATCAAGGAAGTGCTGCAAGGCTTGAATGCAATGATCGCGGACGACGATGTGCCGCAGATCGATGCCTGGTGGGAAACGCTCAAGGGTTGGAAGAAGCAGTATCCGCTGCGCGTCAAAGACAGCGGCGATTTCATCATCCCGCAGTATGCGATCGAGGAACTGTGGCGGCAGACCAAAGAGCGCGACACCTACATCACCGTAGGCGTCGGACAGCATCAGATGTGGGCGGCTCAGTTCTACAAGTTTGCCAGTCCACGGCGCTGGTTGAGCAGTTCCGGATTGGGCACGATGGGATTTGGACTGCCAGCCGCGATGGGTGTTCAAGCGGTTCATCCGGAATCATTGGTGGTCGACATTGATGGTGATGGCTGCATGCTGATGAACGTGCAGGAACTGGCGACGCTGAAGTGCGAAAACTTGCCGGTGAAAACTCTGTTGCTGAACAACCAGCATCTGGGGATGGTGATGCAGTGGGAAGACCGATTCCTGGAAGGCAATCGTGCTCATACCTACCTGGGTCCGGTCGAGCACCCGGAAGCAGTGGGTGCCGGTGATGGCGGACATTACGAGGATACCTATCCCAACTTTGTGCAAATCGCCAAGGGTTTCGGGATCGGTGCCGCTCAGGTTCGTAGCAAGAAGGAATTCCCCGCCGCGCTGAAGTCGATGCTCGATTATGATGGTCCATATCTATTGGACGTTGTTTGCCCGTATCAGGAACATGTGTTGCCGATGATCCCCGGTGGAAAAACGGTGAAGGACATCATCCTCGAGTGACCCGGCCGCGTCCCGCACAGCGGGCTACTTAAAACAGGGCGAGATGCGCGATTCAGTTGGGTTCAGAATTGGTGACTCGCTTGCGCGTTGCAGACGGAATGGCGCGCTCGACACAGACTTCGCGGTGACCGATGTGAAAGCGTTTTTCACACCGGTCTGCGGAATTGATCGCCTCAAACGCGATGGTACTCGCGATACCATTTTACGAATCGCGTCACACCATCTTCGATTGATGTACTGGGACGAAATCCTGCATCGCGTGTGAGATCATCTACGTCCGCATAAGTGGCAGGAACATCACCCGGCTGCATGGGTAACATGTTCTTCACCGCGGTCTTTCCCAATGCGCGCTCCAGCGTCTCGATCAGGTGCATCAGCTCCACCGGCTGGTTGTTACCAATGTTGTAAATGCGATACGCAGCCCTGCTGGTTGCGGGGTCAGGATGATCACTTGACCAATTTGAATTCCCCGTCGGAATCCGGTCAGTCACTCGAATGACACCCTGCACGATGTCATCAATGTACGTGAAGTCCCGCCGCATCTGACCATTGTTGAAGACGTCGATCGGTGTCCCTGCCAGGATCGCTTTCGTAAAAAGCCAGAGCGCCATATCGGGCCGTCCCCATGGACCGTAGACGGTGAAAAAACGCAATCCCGTCGTAGGAAGCTGGAAGAGATGGCTATAGGTGTGCGCCATCAATTCGTTCGCCTTCTTCGTTGCGGCGTAAAGGCTGAGCGGATGATCGACGTTGTGATGAACCGAAAACGGCATCTGAGTATTCGCACCGTACACGGAACTGGACGACGCGTACGTCAAATGTTTGACACCATGGTGGCGACACGCTTCCAGGATATTGACGAATCCAACCAGATTGCTGTCGACGTAGGCATGCGGATTGGTCAGCGAGTATCGGACACCGGCTTGCGCCGCCAGATTAATAACAATATCGAACTGTTCCCTTTCGAACAGATTAAACAAAGCATCGCGTTGTGATAGATCGCCCTCTTCGAAGCGGAACGCTGTCCTTGACGTCAATTGCGTCAAGCGATCACGTTTTAATTGCACACTGTAATAAGGATTCAGATTGTCGAGCCCCACGACGTGATCGCCCCGATCGAGCAACGTGGTACTGACATGCATGCCGATGAACCCGGCGGCTCCCGTCACGAGATATTTCATGGTCGGCTACTTGCTGATCGAGGATCGCATTGGAAGTTTACCGCTGGCGGAATGCATTCTGGCAGTTGAGACCGCGCGTCGCAAACAGCTTGTCGGTCTGATGCGGAGTGATCACAGCCCAAACGTGTTCCCAAATCAGGCTGCTGTTTCTTTTTCCGATTCGGAATCGTCGGATCCTGTCGCCAGAACGACTTTCTGTTTCCGCAACGTGTCAGCCATCGGCAGCGCATCAAGTCCGCGGAGACCGAACAGTTCCAGGAACTGACGAGTCGTCTCGTAAAGAAAAGGCCGGCCGAGTGAATTGTCTTCGCCTCCGATTCGGACAAGACCACGTTCCATCAATTGCTTCAACATTTCGGCACATTGCACTCGTCGAACGGCTTCGATGTCCGCCCGCGTAATCGGTTGGCGATAGGCGACAATTGCCAGTGTCTCAAGGGCCGGTGGCGACAGTTTTAATTCCGCCTGCCGCTGGTGCAGCTTGCCAAGCCAAAACGAGAACTGAGGTTTGGTCAGCAGGCGATAACCGCTCGCAACACGTTCAACACGAAATGCCGACAAATCTCGATCGTAGGCAACATTCAACTGATCAACGATCTGCTTGGCTTCAACGACGTCAGTTAGAGTTGCCAATTGTGAGAGTCGCTTGGCCGAGAGTGCGACGTCCGACGCGATAAGAGCGGCTTCCACACGCGCCATTTTTGGGGTTCGCACACAAACGGTCTGCGTCCCTTCAACAACAATGAGCGTGGCCGTATCGTCCAAACTGCGGGCAAAAAACGCCCAGCGATGGCCATCATAGTTGGAGCCAGCCCACGTTCGGGACACTCGACCCCAAGTTTGGAAAGGAGCCATAGTCGTCATCACCGCCGCTGCCGTTCCATGATCTGTTCGAGGACTTTCTCGACGGCCTTCAGCGGCTGGTCAGATTCGGCCTCGAATCGGTAAGACACGCGTGGAGTGTCTGGCGGAGTGTAGGAGCAGATAAAAACGAACTGACCAACTTGATGACCGGGTTCGAGCCGGAAACTGCGAATTTCAAGTTCGTTCAGGCGCTGGACCGCATTTTGCCATGTCAGCGTTTCGCCAGCTGATTCCTTTTTCTTCGCGGCGCCTGAACTCTCCATCCGAGTACGATTCAAGGGTGCCGCACGCTGTGGCTTCTCCTCAATCTCGACCTCTTCCTGATGTCCCATCTGCAGAATACCGTCGTCAGCATTCGCAGTTCGCAGAGCATCGTCATAGCCCTTCAGTTGTCGTCGATCGGGATTTGGTTTGATTCCGACAAAGCGCTTTTTCGCGGGACGGCCGATTCCTTGAGGTGCGATTGAACCGACGTCGCGGTCGAACGAACCCGCGCGGCTTCGGGACTTGGTTGGCCAATCAGATGCGATCGGTTCTTCGCCCCAATCCGGAACGATTGCCTCTTCAGCGTCGTGCTGTGATCGATCCCCGACACGTCGATTGAAGCCGGCTTCAGACGTGGGATCTCGACGTTTGGGACTCGCATCATCGCCCCAGCCGGGCTCTGATCCAAACCCTTCAACATCACCGAACAGTTCGTCGTGCGAATTGCGCGCGGAACTTCCGGTCCGCGATTCACGAGCTTTCTCTCGGCCTTCATCCAAAGGAGAGGCCACCACAGGAGCGAATTGAGGGATCCCGAAGATCGCTAGCGCGGGGACCGTCAATACGGGAATCAGAAGCAGAATTGTGGCGAGTCCATTCGATTTCATCGCCCACCTCCTTGTGGGGAATGCCCTTCAGCCGGCGAGATTTACCCGGTAGCGAGCGGGCGGATCGTAGGTGATGCCCCCGTTTTTGGCAATTCGAAATTGTCATTTCTCCAAATCGCCACGATTTCGGGGCTTCTGGCACGGGATCGAACCCTTTGTCGGTGCAATTGCCAAGATTGATTCCTCGGTCGACATCAGGATGATCGTTAAATCCATTACATGGACGATGTTTACGATGCGAACTGATGCGGCTAGCCCAACCTGCTATTCCCCTATGGTTCGGCGCGCTTGACTATGATATGATTCGACTTTATTTGGGTCGGTTCACGCCTCAATATCGAATCAATTGAGATCAACACGGGCACTCAAAATACCATATTGAACCAAAATGAGACACGCCATTTGAATACAGAAAGAGACACAGGTGGGATCGTATTTCCCGCAAATGGACTTGTTCAAGAAAAAAGTGGGTACTCCCAAACCCCTTGGACACGAAATCATTTAAGACGGAACGCAACTGCTGGTAAGATTCGCGAACTTCGATAGAATGGCTGACTGAGCCAATTGTTTTCGAGAATGGACCGTGACTTGCGGTTGGATGTTTTCTGAGCGTATCAATGTGGGATTGCGATCTTCCAGATCCCGTCGTTCTTTGAGTACATGAGTTTAGGTTCTGATATGAACATGCAGGCCCGCGAATCTGACACTGCGATCATCAAGACCACTGCGAATCTGGTGGTACGCAGTGGACCTTTGGACGGGACGATTATTCCGTTGCACGCGGGGCAAATCACCACGATCGGACGAGCGACAACGAATCGATTGGTGATTCCCGATGAGATTTGCAGCCGAAACCATTGCGAGATTTTCTTCGATGGCGGCGTCTGGAAGCTGCGCGATTTAGGTAGCCGGAACGGAACTCGTGTTCACGGGGAACCGATCTCGGGAGACATGCAGCTGACCGAAGGACGTCAGTTCCAGATCGGCAACACGATTATCAGCTTTACGTTTGACGTTAAAGGCCGTGCCACCACCGAAGACGAATCGCGAGTCGATACCGTGGCCATGGCACCGACAGACACAGTTCGGGGGGACACTCGTCCCGAAATCGTCCATCTGACAGACAAAACGCGATACATGTCCAGCGATGCCGACGCCTTGGCAGCTCGCGACCGTGCGGGACAGGAAGCCCAGCGGCTGGTTCGTCTGGGTTTGAAAATGGGAGCCGAAACAGATGTCCGTCGCTTGTCGGAGATCGTGCTGGAAGGATTGTTCGGCGTGACTTCGTCCGACATCGGCGCCGTCCTGTTGTTCAAAGACACGGAGCTCTCTCATCAGGATCATCGGAAACTGGATGTTGTTGCATACAAGTCACTTGATTCGCGACCGTTTGAGCGAGTGTCTGACTACGTGACCAACGTGGCCCTGGAATCGCGTGCCGCAGTTGTTGCTCATGACATCAATGGCGACGACAAATTCAAATCGAGCGATAGCTTGCGAGCGATGCGGGCCGAAAGCATCATCTGCGCACCGATTCGCACCGTCGACAAGATGTTGGGAATGATTCAACTCTACTCCACGAATCCCGATAACCAACTTGAGGCAGACGACGCCGAATTCACCTTGGCGGTAGCCGACCAGTTGGCTGGTGCACTCGAGAATCTGAAGGAACGTAGCCGCCTGGCAGCAGGACTGGCTCGGGCAGAAACTGAAAACAAAACGCTGCGTGAACAACTGCTGATCGAAACCGAACTCGTCGGCGATAGCGAATCGATTCGACGGTTGCGTGAACGAATTCTGCGAATCGCTCCAACGGGTGCGACCGTCTTGATTCGCGGCGAGAGCGGAGTCGGCAAAGAACTGGTCGCCCGTGCCATTCATCAACACAGTAACCGGACCGACGGACCATTCGTCACCATGAACTGCGCGGCACTTAGCGAAAGTCTGCTGGAAAGCGAACTGTTCGGTCACGAGAAGGGATCATTCACGGGCGCGGTCAGTCGCAAGATAGGTAAGTTCGAGCAGGCGCATTCCGGAACCATCTTCCTGGACGAAGTCGGCGAAATGAGCCCTGCAATTCAGGCCAAATTTCTGCGAGTCCTCGAGGGACACCCCTACGAACGCGTGGGTGGTGGCGGTGAAGTTCGAGTTGATGTGCGCGTCGTCGCCGCAACGAATCGCGACCTGGAGGATTCCGTCGATCAGGGTCGTTTCCGTAAAGACCTGTACTTCCGCTTACAAGTCATGGAATTGACCGTCGAACCGCTGCGAGATCGTCGCACGGATATCGCCATCCTGGCCAAGCACTTCATGCAACGATTCTCAAAGAAGTGCGGTCGATCCGTCTCCTCCATCGCACCAGCGGCCCTCGCCACACTGGTCAACTATGGGTGGCCAGGCAACGTGCGGGAATTGCAAAACACGATCGAACGCGCGGTCATCCTGTGCTCGGGTGATTCGATCGGCGCAAGCGATATTCAGCTGTCAGCTCTCGGTCGAAGCGATTCAGCTCCAATCATGACGTCAGCATCGGCCGGTTTCCGTCCCGTTTCGATCGATGTCATCGAGCAAGAGCACATTCTGGCCACGTTGGAATGGACCAAGTGGAACAAGTCTCAGGCGGCGACGATTCTGGAGATCGAACGTTCGACGCTGGACCGCAAGTTGAAGAAATACGACGTCGAACGCCCCAACCGACATTGATGCTCACAGGGTGAAACACACGTCGTTCGAGTCGATGTGGACACGCGCAACGATGAACTCATAGGTGTGGTTCTTGCGACTGCGCGACATTCCTGTGACAGTTGACCGAGAAACCGCCAGCGAAGTGGTGATGTCGTCGATCCTGCTGCACCCACCCAGCACAGCACAGCTTATCATAACAAGCGTCTCACTCCCTGACTTCCAGCATCAGCCGCTGAGAAACTCACGCATCGGCTTGGCCCCAGTGCCAGTCGGATTTGTGATTTCTACCACCATCCGCCTGAACTCTTTCGCGGAGGAAGCGCGAAGTGTGAATGGTGACGCTACTGAAGGCGTCAGGGCGATGCGCATTCAAAGCTTAGAACAATCGATTAATTGGCGGTTGTAATTTCACGAAAACAAGTAACACGTATCGTTTCGCACGAAAAAAGGAGGTGAAGTCATTTCTGACCCACCTCCTTCCACAGCGGCGTAAGCCACTGCTCGCACACAAATTGTAGCACATAAACAACACGAGAACACCAACTCAAAGTGAGCCGATGTGGTTGAACGTAACAGTTTTCCCACACAGCTTTTTCGTTCGCTACAAGTGGTTTTGGGGTCGAGTTTCGACGCGTTTGACTTCTATTCCCCACTTTTTTTCTCGCTGAAAGTCCACAACTTGCTGTTGGAGATTTTCTGAGCGTACTATTGAGTGTCGGGGGCGTGTGTGCCTCAACGATTCGGATTTGGCGGCGTAGGCCACTGCTCGCAACAATCAACCACGCCGTTGAACTCCGGAAGTATTTTCCAAACCTGGTTTATGGAGTTCGTCATGCGTGGTTTCTTTGAAGTTCTGCACGTCGCCGCGTGCCTGGGACTGCTCATTCTGACAAATGAGATTTTGTTTATTATCTTGTACGTCCTGCTAATTGTGATCGGAGTCGGAACACTATTTGGGATCCATTAGCGAGAATCAGCTGCATCCGCTTTGCCATCGTCTGGGGATCGAGCCCAACACCCGGTGTCCCCGCCGGCAAATGAGAGCCGACCCCCCAGGCGTTGGGCAAATTGTGAAATGCCTTCTCTCCGACCAGTTCACATCGCAACCTCGATCAGATCGTTTGATACATTTTCATGCTGTGGAACGTATTGATGCAGGCGGAACATTTGCATCAGGTTTTGAGTTTGTGCGGTTGTCGAAAGTCGTCTGAAGAATGACAGTAAGACAGGCTGGCGCTATGAGACAGGGCAACAGACAGTCTTGGGGCATTGTCTCTGTGTCTGTTGCGACACTGTGGTTAATTGGGTTCTTCGTCTGGTTCAACTCATTTCCTCTTCCCAACGCGAACCTGCAACGTTCGCAGTTGTGGTCGATCGTTCCATTCGATCTGTTGGACTTGGTCGATCCTCCTTCGGAACCAGGTTCGACACCGTGGAGTTGGTCCTTTCTGTTACAGCGAATTCCGTTTCTTGCGATCGCGATCTTCGTGTGGGTCGTCGCTTGGGCTGCTGGGTCGCTCGTATTGCGCTGGTTGAAATGCCAGTTTTCGTATTTCGAACGATGCTATTTCGCAATTTGCATCGGGCTGTCATGCCTGTCACTACTGACGCTGCTATTCGGATTGTGCGGCTTACTCATGCCAGCACTATTCTGGGCGGTGTTCGCCGTCCTGGGCACGTTGGGCTTCGCCATCGAACGCCCATTCAGGTTCACTTCTGTCGTGAAAACCGTTGCTCCCTCAATCCCGAGAGAGTCTTCGGCGACGACGTCCTACCTGCGATGGATCGTCGTGGGACTGGTCGTACTTTTCACCACGAGTGAAATAATTGGTGCAATGACCCCGCAAAACGATTTCGACGTGGTCGAGTACCACCTGGGCGGACCGAAGGCCTGGTATCAACAAGGTCGAATCACGCGATTACCGCACAATGTCTATACGAATTTTCCTTTCCTTTCCGAGATGCTGTTGCTGACAGGGATGGTGCTGTACGGAGATTGGGAATGGGGGGCACTCGCCGGTCAGGCCATCAGCGCCGGATTCATCCCACTCACCGCACTGGGATTGTTTTCGGCAGGCCGCAGGTGGTTTCGCAGTTCAGTTGGATTGATCGCGGCGCTCGTGTACGTAACGTCTCCGTGGACCTACCGGATTTCAATCATCGCGTACGCGGAAGGAAGTCTTGCCTGCTATCTTTTCGCAGCGCTGTTCGCGGTGCTCCTGATACGCGAACAGGTCATTGATGGACAACCAGCTTCGAAACTTCCGTTGTTTCCATTTGCGATCCTCGCTGGTTTGATGTCAGGAAGTGCGATGGCCTGCAAATACACCGGCCTGATCTCGGCGGTGATTCCGTGCGCACTGCTGTTGGCATGGATTGTTAGTCGACACGTCACCGTTCGGCTGTGGTCGACAATGTTGTCGGTGGGTATGGCATTCTCGTTGGGATTATTCTGCAGCGTCGGCCCGTGGCTGGCGAAGAACGTTGCCCTGACAGGTAATCCGGTTTATCCGTTGGGTGTACGTGTCTTCGGTGGAATCGACCGCCCAGAAGACCTCGATTTGAAGTGGCGCGCAGCGCATGGAGCGAAGATCTATTCGAGCTTGGGTGAGCGACTGGCAGACTTGCCGGTGAAGATGATCGATGTTGTTGCGAAGAACGACTGGCACGGTCCATTGATGTTCGGATTGGCGATGCTGTCGCTGATCTGGCGTTTCAGACGCCGCCAGTCTGAGAGTGATACAAATGCGACGAAGTCAGACGGACTGATCTTTCTTGTTTGGATCTATGTTATCTGGCAATTCGCGACATGGTGGGTACTGACTCATCATATTGATCGCTTCTATGTCCCCATGTTCTCGGCAGTATCTTTGCTTGCCGGCTTGGGAACTTTTTGGACTGATGCCAACGTTGAACAATTCCGACGTATGAGAACGACTTGGGCGATACCCGTCAGCGTCTTCGTTGTGGCGGGTTTGTGTTATAACCTGACGGTCATGTTGCACTTGGGCGGATTCAACGCTGGGCGAATGAGTCTTCGTACGGCCCTCGACATCGCCACGCCGTCACGTGTCCGCTGGCTCAATGAACAATATGAAGCGGGGCGTCTTCCAGCGAACACTCGGATCCTCGGTGTCGGTGAAGTGGAGCTGTTTCATGCTCGGTACCCTTACCTTACCAATACAGTGTTCGACGCGTCGATTCTCGAAGGGATGTGCTCTGATCCTCGAACGCCTGACTATCAGTTACTGCCCCCAGCCGAAATCCTTTCAAATTTCCGCAAGGGAGGAATCACGCATATCGATATCAACTGGGGCTGGATACTGAGGTACCGCGAACCGGGGAACTATGGATACACCGATTTCGTAAACCCTGAGCGCATCCAGGAACTGCAGCGAATCGGGATTCTGGGGCCAGCCCTGAGCCTGCCGCCTGTGATCGTTCAGGCTGATCTCGACACTGCACTACAACAGCGTTTGGAACAGTGGGGACCAAACCTGATCGTTCCATCGAAAGACAGACCGCGCTATATCACCGGACAGATCTTTCCGATTCTGGACGGCACTCGCGGTACACCTCAGGACTGAACCTGTCTCATTGCTGCGGACGTCAGGCGACCTGTCTACGACCTTCTTTGCCCATGTGCTCACCGATAGATCGGAACATATTCGGCATGCTGTCGATCGCCACTTCGCCGCGCGAATGGCCCACGTAGTTTCAACAGATCTGGCGGCGCGTCGACCGCCTGTGGCAGATGTGGCACGTGTGATGGATTGATGGATTCTTCATCGACTGTTCATCAAGCGTAAACAGGGATGATCTAACATCCCGCACCGTCGAGATACGAGTGACAACGGGTGTCAGGGAGCGACGACACCTGCCAGGCTGTGGAAACCAGGCCGAGAGAAAGGATGCTCGTCATGCCGGTTCAATCTCTGCGCACCGGAAGCCGCTTGCGGACGCTGTTTGTCAGCGACGTTCATCTGGGCAGTCGAAACACACGTGCCCCTGAATTCCTGGCGTTCCTCGAATCAGTCCAGCCAGAACGGATCTACATCGTCGGTGATTTCATTGATGGCTGGCGATTGAAGCGACGCTGGCGGTGGCATGCCGTCTATATCCGAATCTTGCAGCGGCTGGTCGAACTGGCTTCACAAGGAACGCTGGTCCACTACGCGCCCGGCAATCACGACGAGTTCTTGCGAGACTATCTGCATGATTTCGGCCTGATCAAGGTGGCCGATCAGTTCATCCATCGCACGATGGATGGCCGGCGGTTCGTTGTCCTGCACGGTGACCAGTTCGATGCGGTTGAGAATCGAGCACGCTGGTTATCAGTGGTAGGTGCGATGGGTTATGAAGGGCTGGTCACCGCAAATCGCCTGGTGAACTGGGTCCGCCGTCAATGCCAGATGGAAGACTGCCGCTTTAGCAGTCAGATGAAGATCTGGGCCAAGCACGCCGTGCAATTTATCAGTGATTTCGAAGAACGACTGGTCTGTCATGCCAAAGAGCTGGAATGCCAAGGCGTGATCTGCGGGCACATTCACGTTCCAAGAATTGATCGATTTGGCGATGTGACCTACTGCAATACGGGCGATTGGGTTGAGCATTGTTCAGCACTTATCGAACATGAAACAGGTCAGCTTGAGTTGGTCGAATGGACGGAGCGGACGGCCGTACTGCAGCATCGTGAACGGCAGTGGCCCCTTGCAGTCCCCTCAGTTGTCGAACCGGTGGCGGGGGTCTTCGCCGCATCAGTGGTCTCGCCCCTGGCTGAACTAAACCAAACCCTCGAAGTCACCAGGCACGCGGATGTCGCGGACCTGTTTCATTCCACATCGTGAAGTCGACGCGCAGTTTCTTGAACAGTTTTGTCAGACATCCTGAATCAGCCGAGAGAAACCAGACGGGCGCTGCGCTATTCTCCACACGCCCGCAAGGAGTTGACCATGGGAAAAGTCTTCTACAGCGTCGCCGGTGAAGGACGCGGGCATGCGACTCGAGTTCGGACGGTGGTCGATGAACTGCGACACGATCACGAGGTCGTCTTATTCGCTCCGCACGTCGCGTTCGAATTCCTGGTCGACATCTACCACGATGCACACGACGTGCAATTGCGCCGAATTCCTGGACTGCAGTTCTGTTATCGCAACCGCCGGGTCAGTTACATCGATTCGATCTGCCAAGGCATTCCGTACGTGCGAAACCTGAATCGATTAGTGGATTCAATGGAACGTATGCTGCGCGATGAGCAACCCGACTTGATTATCACTGATTTCGAGCCCGCCCTGCCCCGCGCAACACAGCGAGTCGGACTGCCCTTTATCAGCTTCGATCACCAGCATTTCCTGACCTCGTTTGACCTGTCATCCCTTCCCATGACGTTGTGGCTGAAAGCCAAAGCGATCGCGGCCTCGATCGATTGGTTTTATACTGGCCAGGAACAAACGCTCGTATCGTCGTTCTTCTCTCTCCCCCTGCGTCCGGAATGCTCGCAAGTCAAATCGGTTGGTGTCATGTTGCGACGCGAATTGTTGCATGCCGACCCCACGGACGCACAACACATCCTGGTCTACTTGCGCCGGTTTGCTCCGCCACGATTAATTGACGCCCTGCGACGATGCGGTCGCGAGGTCGTGATCTATGGGCTGGGTTCGATGGCCAGTGATGGAAATCTGCACTTTCGCACGGTGAACGAACTGGGTTTTCTGGACGATCTGATCCATTGCCACGCCCTGATTTCAAATGCCGGAAATCAACTGGTGGGTGAAGCACTGTCTCTGAAGAAACCGGTACTGGCCATTCCCGAAGAAGGAAACATCGAGCAATCGGTAAACGGACATTTTCTGACTCGATCAGGAGCAGGAATGAGTGTCGACGCGGGGACACTGACCGAGATGGATCTCACTCGGTTCCTGGACCAAGTCCCTGTCTATCGCGAATGCATCGATCCCGAAAGTGTCATCGGCAACGCAGATGCGTTGTCGATCATCCGACAATACCTCCCATTGCCAGTCCGGAAACCACTTGCCCAAGTTGCGTGAGTCTCTCTGGCAGACCGTTCTTGTACGGTTTTCGACTGTCGGTCGCGAGGAACCATTGACGTTCCAAGAGCCGACTCCGTCCCTTCAATGGATGTTTGCTATGTTTCGTCGCAGCCTATCATTTTTACGCAGTGCCTATCGCAATCGAAACTATCAGGTCGACCTCCCTCGCTTTTTGACTACACCGTGACATTCGGATGCAACGCACGCTGCATCATGTGCGATTCATGGAAGATGCCAGCCAAAGGCGACCTGACACTCGACGAGGTTGATCGGATCTTTGCCCAATTGCCCGAAATGGATGCGATCCGCCTGACGGGTGGCGAACCCTTCGTGCGTCGAGATCTATCCGAAATCGGCAACCTGGCACAGGAACGTTTGCGGCCTTTGGTGCTGCACATTACGACGAATGGATTTCTGACCGACCGTGTTGTCGCGTATTGCGAGAAACGTGATCGACGAGTGCCGTTGCAGATGCTGGTCTCAATCGATGGCGTCGCTGAAAAGCACAATCATATCCGTGGCAACGCGCAGGCCTTCGCGATGGTGATGGAAACGATTCGCAGACTGGCACCTCGCCAGAAGGAACTGGGACTGCGTCTGGGAGTCAATCAGACAATTGTCGACGCGGAAGGAATTGATCACTATCGGCAATTGCGAGAAGTACTGCGCCCATACGGCGTCTATAACAATGTGGTCCTCGCGTACGACATGAGCGCCACTTACAACACTCAGACTGATGTCGACCTGGCTCCCACAGAGGTTGGCCAATTTGCAACGTTTGGCGAATTCACGGACGACAACTTACGTGATCTCTTGGACGAAGTCGAACGGGACACGAGATCACTTCCGTTCGCCGAGCGACTGGCAAAGCGTTACTACCTGCGTGGAATTCGGAACCGGTTGCTGCATCGACAAGGAACGCCGAATCCACCCTGCGTCGCGCTGAACGCTCACCTGCGCATCTTTCCAAATGGCGATATTCCCACTTGTCAGTTCAACAGTCATGTTCTTGGCAATCTGCGACAGCAAAGCTTTCGAGAGATTTGGGAAAGCGTTGCCGCGAGCGAACAACGCAGTTGGGTCAAGCGCTGCCCAGGCTGTTGGGCTGAATGCGAAGTCTTGCCGAGTGCGATCTATACGCTCGACATTTTGAAGCCGGTTTTCCGTCAATCGGCGTTGAAACAACCAACATCACTTACCGAAATTGATCGGACGAACAATACAAACCCTGCCGAATCTGCATCAGCAACCTCTTGATACACAATTTGTTACAACCACGAACGCCAATTGATTCAAGTTGTCACTGAATTCATCTCGATCAGTCTTTTGACACAGTGTACAACTATTTCATCATGCTGGCTTCGTTACTCATCGCCGCGTCTCTCTGGGGAGCCGACCCACACGTCGTCTTCAAGGAGGATGCTGTTCCCTGGGCCAGCCGACTGGTGACATGTGACCGATCTGAGTTGGCGATCGTGACCCGGGCCGCCGACTCAGAAGCCGATTGTCGCGTGCCGAAGTCCTTGGTCGTTCGCGCTCAAACGGTGACCGACGATATTGCCGAACCCTCGCCCCAACCTGGCTATGCCGAATTCTGGGAAAACCCGTTCGTTAAAGAGTTCATTACAGGAATGAACCCGTTCGTCCAGGAAGAACCTCATGCACTGCCGAACTATTACGATCCGTTCAGCTTTCAAATGAAGACCGGATCAAATGGTCCCCAAGGATACCGAATGGGTTGGGTTTCCTATAACGATTTCACGTTGCTGCCGGCAGCGCGCGCGCGGGGAACATCCGGCAGCATGAAGATCGTGGAGTGGAATTCGAACGCTAAATACTCACATGTGATCGCACCAGGCGTCTTGTTTAACGGGACATTCATCTTCAACGCGCGGTGGTGGGACGGGCCCGACGGCACAAATATTCCTGGACAGGTGGATCAGATTTCGTCGGATCTGGAGTTGGGCTTCTTCAACGACGGGCCCTGGAGCGGCCAGATCGCGTTTCATCCGCAGATTGTCGAATCGTACGAAGCCAGACTCGATCGCAACGCATTCAATTTCGACGGTCGGGCAATCGCCACTTATGCGGCATCACCGCAAATGAGCTATGTGATGGGCCTCGCGATCTGGGACCGCGTGAACACTCTCGTTGTGCCACATGCCGGTGTCGTCTGGACGCCTAACGACCGCTGGGAGTTCCGGATTTTGTATCCAAAATCGCGGATCAGCTATTTCCTGGGCAACCGTTGGAACGCCGACTTCTGGCTCTATGCGACAGCCGAGTACACGGCCGAGGCATGGCAATCGAGCGTTAACGAACCTCGCGCCGAAGATCGGCTTCAGATTACCGACGACCGGGTCACGATGGGTCTGCGTTGGGACTCGGGCCGGTATTCGTTCTTCACAGAAGGAGGCTTTGTCTTCAATCGTCGAGTGAAATTTGCCGGGTCGACGCCTCCGTTCGACTTGGACAACTCAGGAATGTTTCGCGTAGGTCTGCGTTATTAGCGTGCACCAGTGTGCTACGACATTGAGATCCTCGACAAAGTCGTGTCCTGCGCGGGAAACTTCCGGACACTCGTACCGTCACACAAAAAACCCAACAAAGTCGGTTCGAGTCTGTCACCGAATCAAACGACAGCTCCAATGATCGCCTGCGGTCAGCTCCAACCGCACAGTTCCGTGCCAGATCTCACCTTGAACAAATACCTGGCAACACGTTGGCCGGTTGATCTGCCAATCGAACTCGCCTCCATCAATTCGAGTGACTTTTCCGCGATCGCCGCTGACCGGCCCTTCGTAATCAAGATAGAACAGTCGGTGATCGGGCAAAAGTTCCGCATCGCATTCTGTCAGTTCGGCGGTCGGCTCAGACAAGACTCTCCACGTCCGGCAGTTCTTGCCGTTTTCCAGCAGGAAGTCCCAGTGAACGAACGGATGATCGTGATGGAGGATGACAAATCGAGGCATTTTATGCGATGCGGACACAGATGGCTCTAACGCACGTGATCCGGTTGGCCGCGACTCGTGCACTCTGACGATAACCAAACGCACGATGAGCGCGTAGCGATCTTCTGACGGCAAAATTGCATCAAGCTGATCATGCATCGTTGATCGCAGAAGAGACCCATCATCGTGCGCGACGGGTGACGACAAATGATGTCGTTGTCACCTCGTGCGATTGTCGACACGCACTCGATCGATGTACTCGACGCGGTTGAATGAGGATCATCAAGGCGCTTGTCGGTTGACTTTTTCAAAAAATGTTTTCGAGTCATCGAACGATTGTGGAAAGCCTCGATCGAACCAACAACGAGTCACAACAGTACGTCACGATCATCAGCAATTCGCATTCAAGAATGACATTGATTGCGCCGGTATCGATTGATCGCAAAACACTTGAAACACCAGTCACACAAAATCACAAAAGCCTGATTTTGTAGGCTTTTGCGCAGAACAGTGAAGTGGAGAGCGACCCGAGACCTACCCACATTTTTCGTACTACACTTGTCATAAAAAACGACGGCATTTAGATCTCAACAGGAGCAGGGATGTTGATTGAACGACGTGCTGATGAGTGGAACAGCGCGCAGTAAACTTTGAAAAAACGTTCATTTTCTGCGCTGTATTGAGCAGAAATGGCTTGAACTAAAAAACGAAATACGTAGGATGACGCCCAGTTCGATTTCAGTTCTGCTTCTGAGATCACTGTCAAGTCAACAGCTTCGAGTTGCTGCCGCGACGAAAAGATGTTGAAGGTGACGACGACAGGACTGGGTCGCGATCTGTCAAGGTTGACAGATCGAATGGATTCGATGTGGATGATAAGTCTTTACCGAACTGCTTAGCCCGGTGCGTCAGCGGTCGAGACAAGTCACTCACGGGTCTCTTGGAAAGAGGACTTGCAAATGGTTAAGAAGAAAGCAGCAGCAAAGAAGGCCGCGAAGAAGGCTCCAGCGAAGAAGGCCCCAGCGAAGAAGGCCGCCAAGAAGGCCGCTGCGAAGAAGGCTTGATCCAGGTCATCCGTTAGCTGCTGATGCTTCAACCCGGCTCGCCGGTTGAAGCGTATCGCTTCGGCGATACTGTACTACAACAAGCAAGAGGGGGTTGGATTTCCAGCCCCCCCTTTTTTTTGACCACAGGTTTTTCGAACGCCATTTCTGAGGGCTTTTCCGAACTGGGTCAATCGTCTGGCGAGTCGCTAATCGCTCGATTCCAACCATTCGCAATTGCCAGTTGTAAGCGGATTCGAAAAGATGAACGTCGGGACCATGCTCGCGGTGATCAATTCCTGCACGTGTGTGGTCCACGAAAATCCACTCCGCAGCACTCCTTCATCGCCACCTGAGTCTCATGACAGACGTTGGTACTGACGATCCACTCCAGACACAGGCTCAGTTCGTGCGGGGGGTGGGACCCGTTCGTGCCGAGTTGCTGGCTCGATTGGGGCTGATCAATGTCACGGATCTACTGTTCAATCTGCCCCGCGATGTTCTCGACTTGACCCATGTGTCCACAATCTTCGACCTGAAAGAGGAAGAATTACGGACCGTCTTCGGCGTCGTTGTCGATCGTGACGCCAGGGAACTGAAGAACAACAAAACACTCGTCGGGATCTTGTTACAGGTCGACGGCGGTTACGTCCGTGGCATCTTCTTCAACCAGCCCTTCATGTTCAAAAAGTTCGAACTGGGACAACGAGTGCTCTTCTCAGGTAAGCCCAAGTTCACGATGCGCCGTTGGGAGTTCTCGCACCCGCGCGTCCAGTGGTTGGGCAGCGAGGACGTCGGAGACTCAGGCGGCATCTTGCCGGTCTATCCACTGACCGAGGGACTGGCACAGAATGAAATGCGACGCGTAATGAGGTCGGTCGTTGAAGACTTCGCTCATCTGGTTGCCGATCCACTGCCTGAAGGGTTTCGTACACGCGCAAACGTCGTTGCGCTGCCAAACGCGTTGCGTCAGGTCCATCTGCCCGACACGATGGCGGAATTCCACGCCGGACAACGACGCATTCTGTTTGATGACTTGCTGGAATTCCAACTGGCATTGGCCATGCGACGACGGTTCTGGAAAAAAGACCGTCCGGCAATCTCGCTACCAACGACCGCCAAAATCGATGCACGGATTCGTCGATTGTTCCCGTTTCGATTCACTGCGGGACAGGACCAAGCGATTGTCGAAATCGTCGCAGACCTGGCACGTGAACAGGGAATGCACCGGCTGTTGCAGGCCGACGTGGGTGCCGGGAAGACGGCAGTCGCTGTCTATGCGATGCTGGTAGCCATCGCCGCGGGGACACAAGCAGTGATCATGGCTCCCACTGAAGTGTTGGCTCAGCAACATTGGCTGACAATCGATCGGCTGCTGGCCGAAAGTCGCGTCGAACGACGTCTGCTGACCGGGGCTCTGACATCTCGCCAGCGAACGGCGATGCTGGAAGAAATCGAGACGGGACAGGCACAGTTGATTGTGGGGACGCAGGCCCTGATCCAGGAAGGCGTGCAATTCCAAAAACTCGGGTTGGCGATCGTGGACGAACAGCACAAGTTCGGTGTCGTCCAACGAGCGAAATTCACTGGCACTGAATTCTCACCACATGTCCTGGTGATGACTGCAACGCCGATTCCACGCAGCCTATGCCTGACACAGTTTGGCGATCTCGACCTGACGATGATCACGGAACTCCCTCCCGGCCGACAACGAGTCGTGACCAGCCGCCTGATGTCGACTCAATCGATGCTCAAGGCTTGGACCTTCATCAAGCAGAAACTGCGCGAGGGCCGCCAGGCATATGTGGTTTGCCCACGCGTCGACGAAAATGCTTCGTTACCGGCCGGAATGGATACCTTTGGCAGCGCCGAAGCCGTCTATCGCGAGCTGTCTCAGGGTGAATTGAAAGAATTTCGAGTCGGATTGGTCCACGGGCAATTGGATCGAGGTGTCCGAACACAGACGATGGATGCCTTTCGTCACGGCGAGTTGGACGTGTTGGTCGCGACGACCGTTATCGAAGTCGGTGTTGACGTCCCCAATGCGACGTTGATGATGATCTACCAGGCCGAGCGATTCGGACTGTCTCAACTGCACCAACTTCGCGGTCGGATAGGTCGCGGCAAGCATCAGGGTTATTGCTTCCTGCTATCAGCGGCGGATAGCCCTGAAGCGACTCGGCGGTTGGCAGCGATGGAATCGTCGTCCGACGGATTCAAGATCGCCGAAGTCGATTTCGAACTGCGTGGACCGGGTGACGTCCTGGGAACAAGGCAAAGCGGTTCACTGCCGCTACGTGTTGCGGATCTGGCCCGAGACCAGGCGCTGTTACTCGAATCACGTATTGCCGCATTCAATCTGGTAGAAACCGGCGAGTTCGACGAACCGTCGTTCGCTCCCCTGAAGAATCGAGTCCTCGATCGATTCAGTCAGATCATGGACCTGCCTCAGAGCGGCTGACCCGGCCGCGGGTCGGCGGGGTTCGCGATCGAGCTGGGTTCAGAATAGCTGGTCGCTCGCGCGTTGCAGACAGGATTGCGCACTCGACGCGCGAACAACTCATGTATTCGCAACCTATCTTGACGAGCCGCCTGCGGCAGACGCGGCTCGGTGGGGTTCACGAGAAGCTTGTTGGAGGGCACGTAAAGTTGCCTGTAAAGACAACCTCCGGATACCCTCCTTGTACGCTTCAGCAAGCATCATCTAGCCCAAATCAGGTTAGCGGACATACAGACCGAAGCCCGGAGTGCTGATCCCCAGACCAGGACCGCCATATCCGTAGGCGTTTCCATAGCCATATCCGTAACCTGGAGCAACGCCATATCCGTAGGCAGGTGGGTATGCATAACGAACTCGGGGTGCGACAACGACTGGAGGTGCACAGACTCCACCACGATATCCGTAACCCCGATAACCGCCATGATAACCGCCTCGATAGTAAGCCGATGCCGTTCCTGTCGAAGCCAACATCAAACCTGCAACTGCCAGCACACCGAGAACTGTTTTGCGGAACATGATTCTTCCCTTCTGTCACTCTTTTCGTTTGATCAACCTCGTCAACACAGTGATAGAAGGAACGCACGGGGTGTGCCAAATCTCGAAAACCAGCATTCACTTTGTGCGATGAGCCGTCCAGGGTGACGAATGGAGACACATCACAAATCACTAGACGCCGCGAAACCCATTAGAAACAGGCGTTTTCGTTGACTGACATTCCGATCACGTCACACGATCGCGTAGCAAACGACCTTTCATGAACGAGAGGGATCCGCGGCGATGTTATCGAAGTGATTCAAACCTGACGTCACTTCTCTCCGTTTCTCATCTGGTCGCTCTCGTCGGGCGATTTTTCATCTTTCGAATCAGACTTGGACGTCTCTTTTTGCGGATTTTGCGGTTTGAGTGACTTTGGCAAGGAGATCTCGCCCTTCACTGTGACGCTGAATTCCAGCTTGGCAATCGAACGGCTGGCATCGTCTTCACGACCAACCAGCGTGAAGGATTGCAACCCGGCCGGCAACAGGAAATACAAGCCTCCTTCACTGTCTTCATAAACACACGGATACAAAGCCTGTCCGTGCGCGGCGACAACGCGATTGCCGAGTCCTTTGACGAGGGCGGGCAGCGCCAGGCGATCTCGAAAGGTTCCAATGCTATCCGACGACACCTGTTTGGCGAGGACCTTTTGGTATGTCGTGAAGAACTGCCCCGCCTCTAATTCGACCTCTCTCGCACGCTGCTCTTCGAATTTGGCCAGGTGAGTACTCAAATACTTCTGCAGAACTTCGTTGGACGCCGTGGCCACTCGATAGAACCGCGACTGGGCGCTGGGCTCAATCGAGATCCGCAGGCCCGAGGACGTCGCTGACAATTCGACGCGCATGTTGTTGCTCGACATCGGCAGCGGACTGCGTTCGAGCTTCTTCAACAAGGTCGACAGTTCCGTCGAATCGAACGGTATTCGTGATTGCTCGATTAAGACGGGCGGCAGTTCGATCTGCTCACTGGTTCCTGCGACCAGCTTTCCTTCCAGCTTTCCTGCCATCATCGGGGCGACGATTGCGATCCCCATGCCGATCAGTAGCATCATCAGAACCGCGCCAACGATCAACAGCATCTTGTTGCTGTCACCACGTCGACGTTTTTTTTGTTGGGGTTCAGATTTTGGTGGTGGCTTGCGGGACAGGGTGGATTTCGGTGCTTCGATAAACGGGAGCGGACCGGACTGTGCGACCGGTGTACCGGCGGACTCGGGGTGAGCCGGCTCCAGCATGACGACACTGTCTTCGGTGCTCGTCAGTCCATCGGACCGGTCCGACTGGTAAGCGATCGTCTCGTCGGTAACGCCAGGAATCTGAAACCCTTGATCAGATGGTGTCGGTGGCGATTGATCGATCTTAATCGTCGACTTGCGAGGCACCGTGATGCGGATTCCGCACTTCGGACATTGGCCTTTGCCTCCGCGTGCGCTATCAGGGACGCGAATCATCGCGTTGCAGTACTTGCAGGTGAATTCGATTGGCATGAGACGGTTGTCGGGTTTCCACGGGAAGCTCGCCACGAGGATTGTGGGAGAGGACGCACTGATGACCCCACGACGCGCGGCGTTAACGATTTCTCTACGAATGCCATTCCTCTGGCAAACGTGTCAAATCGAGGTTAATGATGTCGACCAGACTGTGCAAAGCCATCACACAATCGGTCCCGCATCGAGAGAAGCCGCGCGGTGTTTAATCAACTGCAATTCACAAATTGATGATCAACATGAACCACGACCCATTCGAACATGTCAATCACCCTTTATCCGTGTCGACGAATCTGGAATACTGGTTCGAGAATGGCGCCGCGATTGTTTATGAAATTTGAGGATGACGCCGGTGACGAGTCCGATCGAATTTGTGGGTGAAGCACAGTCCAACGCAGTACGCAAGATTGTCGCACAGCACGAGCCAACGGCGCTCAGAACATTCACACCGTCGCAGGCAGTCTTCTCGAAGTCGGCGGGAGTCTTCCATTGGACACCCGAAGGTCGCACGCTCTACGACTATTCTTCTGGCGTACTCGTTGCCAATCTGGGACACAACCCACGACGCTGGTTGCAGCAGTTCGGCAAATACATGGGCTGGTCGTCGGATCTGTTCGGCGGTAAACCCGCCGTCGCCGACGATTACGTCCCGGCGTTGACGATGACCGCGTACAACGGGATCACCGAAATTGAAACTCTTGCCGTTCAGCGATTGCTCGCAAATCTGCGGCGAGCACCAGGTAGCGGGCGGCTGGATACAATCGTCTGGGCTGCCTCAGGTTCAGAAGCGATTCAAAAAGCACTGTGGGCCAGTCTGGCTCGCGACCGCACACGAGAAATGATCGTCGCGACGCGTTTCGGTTTTCATGGAAAAAAAGGACTGGCGAATGCCGTCACCGGTTCCGAAAAGGATGCCGAACGTGATCCGCGAGTGAAGTTTATCAGCTTCCCGATGGAAGAGATCCTGGATGCCGGATTTAACCCCGATCAGGTTGATCTCGCAAAGTATCGCCAGGAACTGGATGAACTGTGGCGACAGTTTGGACGGCGGCTGACCTGTTTGATTACGGAGCCGTATCTGGGCGGCGGCGGCAGCTTCCACCCGCCGGCCGCTTACCACCAAATGCTGCAACAGTTTTGTCGCGACCACGACCTGCTGTTCATCTTTGACGAAGTTCAGGCCAACTTCGGTCGGACCGGGTCGATGTACGCATTCGAAGCGTACGGTGTCGAACCCGATATGGTTGTGCTGGGAAAAGGGTTGGGCAACGGCGTGCCCGTCGCGGCGGTGGCGACCCGAGGGGATGCCTTCGCTTCGATGAAGTATGGTGAGGCATCGGACACATGGAGCGCCAATCCACTGTCGAGCGCCGCGGTACTGGCAACGCTCGACGAGTTTGAATCGACCGATGTTTTGGGCCATGCACGCAAATTGACTCCGATCTTTCTGAAGGGTCTCGAGCGACTGAAATCGACCGGACTGATCACGCACGTTCGTGGCGAAGGACTGGTCTTCGGCATCGAGTGTGCCAGCGTGGGATCTCGAACACCCGGCGAAGTGTCAGCAAAGATCGTCGAGACCTGTTACCTGGGCCGAAACAACGTCGGTATCCATTTGTTGGGCGCCCTGGCAGGAAAAGTTTTACGGGTCAGCCCGCCTCTGACCATCACCATTGAGGAAGCGATTCACTCGCTGGAGCTGATGTACAACCTATTTTCGACCTTGGCCAAAGAACTACGTGGTTAGTGTCGACGGCTGACGATTGCGTCGACCACCGCCACGTTATTCCAACGTTGTCATGCCACCATCGGCAACCGGGAAGGCTTTTGTAGAGCCCGCTCGATCGCGTCCAGCGCGTCTGGAGTCCCATTAATCGTTCCTGCCACCCCAGCCAGATGCTGTCGGTAGTCGTCCAGTTGATTCAGAAACCGGTCCAGGCGTTCGGCGCGGAACGATTCGGCAGTCATCCAGTCACCAGCACCCATCTGTGTCAGGAAGTGTGCGTTGATCTGTTGTTCGTGGTGCATCTCTTCGGGGATCGCAAAAACCGGCTTGCCAAAATAGAGCGCTTCGCCGAGCAGTTGATTCCCGGCCGCGCTGAACAGGCCAGCACATCCGGCCAGATCGTTCACAAACCGCCGTTCGTCAATCGCATGAAAGCTCAACTGGCCGACCGCAGAACAATTACCCAATCCGTAGACGCGAACTGGCCAGCCGCACTGACTGAGCGACTCAAGCACTTGCGGCGGCGTATTCGATCGCAAATATGACAACAGGAAATCTCCTGATTGCGGTTTGGTCGATACGATCTCGGGGCGCAATAAAGGCCCGACCTGGCGCACATTCTGGAACCGGCGTTTTAACGGAGGCGAGTAGAACGATGATGCGACGGGTGTGTATCCACCCCAGCCGTAATACCAGCGAACCGCCCAACTCATCCACCACGCATATCGCCTGAGCAGAAATGGCAGACTGCTCAGGTCGTAGGCCATCAAGACATGCTGGTGATCAATGCTCATCCAAGGCAGTCCGGTCAGCCGTGCCGCTCGCGGCAGTATCGGATCAAAATCCGATATCGCCAGATCAGGCTGTTCCGCTTCAATATGCCGCCGCACGACCGAAACCAGTTCGGGCAACCGCCGTACGGCAAACCAAACAGCGCCGGCAGTCGATTTGAAGAGATCCAGCTTGCCGCCGGTGTAATGGAAGTTCAGTCCATCAACCCGAATCAGCCGAACATTTTCGGTCCGTTGATCTTCGTATGAGTTGGACAGGAATTCATAAGCATCATTTGGGGCGAACAGCACCAGTTCGTGTTCGTGCCGGAGATGTTCAACCAGGGTCCGCACTCGAACGGCGTGTCCCCTCCCTTCTCCCGCCATGCTGTAGAAAATCTTCGCCACCTGCGTCTCCCTGCCAACCGTGATCCTCCGTGGTGGCAGAGTATACACACCGACATTGCCGCGGAGCGACAAAGGAGAAGGCGACTCTCAGTTCGTCGCGCAGACATCAGCGATCTTGAGCAGGTGCGTCGTCACCTTGCTGTGGACGAATCGATTCGAAATAGCGTCGAATCGTCTGACGGTGCCCCAATGGAATCTGTTCATTCTCGAGCACCGCTTCGCTCATTTTTTTGTACTTCTGATAGACCTCTTTATAGCCGCGTTGCGCTTCCTGACGTCCCTCAGATGACGAACTGGTCTCAAAATCAGATTCGCCCTCACTGGCCATGCCCGTGACCTGCTCACGGTTGGCACTTGAATTCAAACCGGTCGAATCGCCATCGATATTACCGCTTTCGCTCATGCCCCAGGAATTCGATGATTCCGTCGACTTCTGCTTCTTCTTCCCTTTGGCCGTCGAATTCTGCTGAACGTTCGACTTGCGATCAGCCAGTTCGGCCAATTCGGCGTTCAGCAGATCATTGATCTTTTTCTTGCGAGCCTGCTTACCGACACGGTCTCCCAGCTTGCGGGCCCCTGCCATCGCTTCGTCGTCGTTGTCGTCTTCGATTCCTTCCGCCAATTCGTTAGCTGCCTCACTGATTGCCCCGTCAGCGCCATTGCCCGCTCGATTTGCGGCCTTCTTCAATTTCTCGACGGTTGTTCGCGCTTCGTTTCGCTCGAATTCCAGATCACTCAATTCAGCCAGTTCTTTCATGGCCTTGTCGTACTTGCCTTCGGCCAACGCTTGTCCTGCACCTTGCAGCGACTTGGCCGATGCCATCGCTTCGCCGATTTCCTGCAGTTGCTGATCCACTTGTTCCAGGCTGGCTTGGCTTTGGGCCGATTGAATCGCCGCCTGCATTTCCGAAATCTTGGCCAGCGCTTCTTTCACATCAACACCAGGCTCTTTCAATTCCTGAGCCTTGGTCTGCAACTCTTTCAGCAACTGTTCGAGTTCGGGATCAGCGTCCTGTTTGAATTCATCTTGCAGTTCGCGAATGCTATCGACGATCGATTCAGCCTCGGAAACAATTTGTTCATCCGGGGCGGTTGGACCGGCATTGACCTCTTCCTGCTTCAATGGAATCAACGCGAAGATGACTGCAACCGCGGTCGCGACCAGGGCGCCTGACAATATGCGCGGCGCCTGAAATGGCGCGACAGCATGCGGCTCGATCTGATCCAGATGCTGGATCGCGTCAGCCAACTGCAATTCGGCAAAGGCCTGCTTGTCGGCACCGATCCGTCGTTGAGCAAAATCGAGCGCCGATTCCGTGCGATCCTTTAATGCATAGTGACGGTCCACTGCTCGAGCTGCAGCAACCCAATTGGGTCGTGGCAACAGCCAGGCCAGTGCGGCAAAGCCACCGACAAGCGGACCGACGGCGATCGACGCGATCGCGATCAGTCCGGCGTCACTCCACTGGGTCGCCAGGCGAGTAATCGCCATGACAACGCCCAACGCCGCTCCCAATAACAGTCCGGCAATCGCCCAGACGGTGATCGATTGCAATAACTGACGACGTTGAACCGGCTGAAGCTTGGTACGTAGTTGTTCAGTCATCCCCGACCTCATTGAGAGAAGAGAATCGTTGTGTGCCCCCTGACCCGCCAAGGCATCAGAGACAAACCGTCTGACAAGCTATCCATTCAGTATCGGCTCGGCAAGTTCAAATCTTCGAAAACGAGTTTTGGATCAGATTTGCCATTCTCGCGGTTGACAGCACGTGTCGTGGGTTGCACAGGCCATTCCATCGTTCCGAGCGTGGTAGTTTGGCACCGTCATGAGTGGAGTAACCCGTCTATACAAAACAGATACCCACAAACAACCAAAAGGCGACTATCTTGCCCAGTGTGATCCGAATTCGAGCGAGATGCCGCTTCTGGAAACGGCAAGGTCGGGCGCAGTTTGACTGACCGTTACAGCAGGCATAACCGGTCCAAAAAACACCGTAAACTCCTTGTAAAATAACAGCTTGTGAGGTTCAAGGAACCGTTGTAATCGCGCCGATCCATTGACCAGACCCGCCAAGAGCGACTTCATTGCGACCGAATGAATGCAAAGCCGTGCGGGCAGTGAGGGGGCTGCAGTCAACCTCGGACTGCTGCATAGATTTAGACCTACTGACTGAGAAAAAAGTCGAGCGGTGAAAAGAAAGGCTGGGATTGGTTTTTTGAAAAGATAGTCGAACGAACCGCGACGCGCGTCGCGGGCAGTGTCACCTCCTCTGAGGCACGGAGGCCGCTGCCTGGGGTTCCAAGGCATACCACCCCAGTCGAAGGATGAACCAATGAAGGTTCATTCGTTTTGAGATTCCCAAGGGAAGGAGACGTTGTTTCATGCGATGGATCAAGTTCTGTGGTGCTGTGCTCGCCGCCATGAGCATGGCTAGCCTGGCGGATGCCGGGCAGTTCTGCGGTCTCTCTGGAGGCTGCGGTGCCGCGAAGAGCTGCGGCTGTGCATCGACCTGCCAGCCTGCTTGCTGCAAACCTGTGATCGTCCGACCATGCTGTCCGACGGTCCACACTTATCAACGACGCTGCTCGGACATCAAGCCCCCATGCTGCGATAGCTGCTGCAATAAGGGTTGCTGTCCATCAGGAAACTGCAACGCGAATAGCTGCGCCGCTCCTGCTGCTTGCGGTACCTCAGGCAATGGTTGTGCTCCAGGCTGTGCCGCTCCCGCCGCCAACTGTGTTGGTGCCGGCGGTTGTGCTCCAGCTTGTGCCGCTCCTGCCGCCTGTGCTCCTGCAACGAGCTGTGCCCCCGCTTGTGCTCCGGCCGCTCCCGCTTGTGCAGCTCCTGCTGCCGCGTGTGCTCCCGCCGCTGCCCCAGCTTGTGCCGCTCCTGCTGCTGCTTGTGCTCCTGCGTGTGCACCGGCCTGTGCTGCTCCTGCTGCCGCCTGTGCTCCAGCATGTGCACCGGCTTGTGCCGCTCCTGCTACGACCTGTGCTCCAGCCACAAGCTGTGCACCGGTTTCGAGCTGTGGCTCGAACTCGTGCTGCCGTGGCAGCTACCTGAAGGGCTTGTTCGGTAAGAAGTGCTGTGGTTCGACTTGCGGTTCGGCTTGTGCCCCCACCTGTGGTGCTCCTGCCAATAGCTGCGCTCCGAACTGTGGTGCTCCTGCTGCTCCAAGCTGTGCAGCTCCAGTTGTTGAAACCCGCTGCTGCAACGCGAATCCTTGCGATATCGCGAAGCTGATCTACTGCTCACAGACGGCTTGCTATGCTCGTCAACGAGCTGCTGCCCTGCGTAAGCTCGGCAACCGATATGATTGCATCTGCAACCCAGAAATCATGACGGCCTTCGTCTATGGTTTGAACGACGCAGATGAACGAGTTCGTCGCACCGCTGCGGACAAGATCGGTGATCAAATCCGCAAGAACTGCTGCTGCTGCCCAGAAATCGTTGCCGCTCTGACCTGTGCGTTGGGTGACTGCGATCGTGGCGTCCGTCGTCAAGCTGAACAGGCCCTGCGTCTGTGCGGATACGACATCGTCGATGGCTGCTGCAACACCTGTGCTTCCACCGCCTGTGGTACCAGCGGATGTGCTCCTGCCGCCGCTCCAGCCATGGCTCCAGCTGCTGATCCAGCCGCTCCAGCCCCAGTGCCCCCCACGGAAAAGACCGGTGCTCGTAAGGGCCACCTGTCCACCCTGTTGGGCATGATGAACTGAAACCACAGTCGATAAGACAAGCATCTCAGACACCCTGAGATGACATACAACAGCGAACAGCGGCCTTCGAAGCAATTCGAAGGCCGTTTTTGTTCTTTGACGCAACGCTGCGACAGATTCCTTAATGACACACGTCCGTGCAGCAGAATCCGTCAATCGATACAATTCCGCCGGATCTTTTGTTTTGGCAATGGAATTCGTGTCGAAGGGCACTCATGCGAATCATCATCTCAAGCACATTGAGTCTGGCGTTAATCACAGCCTTCATCCAAATCAGCGACGCCGATGATGCCGCAGCTCCTTTTGTTCCAGATCGAGGATTCGTCTCGCTCTTTGATGGCAAGTCGTTGAAGGGCTGGACTGGACCGCCAGATGGTTACACTGTCGAAAGTGGCAATCTGGTTTGCGTTGCCGGCGGCAAGGGAAACCTGCTCACTGAGAAGGAATACGCTGACTTTGAACTGACGTTCGAATTCAAGCTGACCGCCGGCGCGAACAACGGGTTGGGTATCCGCTGCCCGAAACTCGCGGAAGGCAACTTGCACCTGGACGGGACCGAACTGCAGATTTTGGACGATTCATCGGACAAGTATACGACATTGAAACCGTATCAGTATCACGGATCGGTATATGGAATTGTTCCAGCGAAACGCGGATCGCTAAAGCCTGTCGGCGAGTGGAATCGTGAAGAGGTCTCTCTGCGAGGTCGCAAGATCAAAGTTACCGTGAATGGCCAGACGATCGTCGATGCCGACCTGGACGAGGCGACCAAGTCCGGAACGCTCGACGAACAAATGCATCCCGGCTTGTCACGTTCAACAGGCCACATTGGTTTTCTGGGACATGGTGATCGCGTCGATTTCCGCCGCGTGCAGATCAAGGATTTATCCCCACCAAAATAAAGCGGCGTGCTCTGGCTCTCCCCCTCTACAGGATGATTGCACTACGCAGGAACGTTCCAATGCCCATGATGATTCGCTATTCGACATTTGTATTTTCGACGGTGTTGCTTGCCGTAAACGCCACGGTCGGTAGCGAATGTCTCATTGCGGGCGATTGGCCTCAGATTCTCGGTCCCGATCGAAACGGCATCGCCAGGGACGAACAACTTGCAGAAAGTTGGCCCGCCAAGGGACCGCGCCAGGTTTGGGAGGCCAGAATCGGGTCGGGATTCGCTGGCGTGGTGGTCTCAGGCGAGGACTTAGTTCTATTTCATCGGGAAGAGAACGAAGACAAGCTGACCGCCTTTGACGCCAAGACTGGTAAGCGGCGCTGGTCAACCAGCTTTTCAACCCGCTTTCAAGCACAGATCGTCGAAGACGACGGCCCGCGTAGCACGCCCACGATCCACGACGGTTTGATCTATGCGTATTCCGCCGAAGGGAATTTGTACTGTGTCGAATTGAAGTCCGGCGACAAGAAGTGGACGCGACATACGCATGCGGACTTTGGTGCGACCGGCGGCTACTTTGGAGCAGGCTCGTCTCCAATCGTCGAAGGCTCACTGGTCATCGTGAATGTGGGTGGCGACCGCAAGCAGGCGGGAATCGTTGCGTTCCATACCGATTCGGGCGAAACCGCCTGGACCGCCGTCAATGATCAGGCCAGCTACTCGGCTCCGATCGCGGTGACACTCGGCAACTCGCGTCATCTCCTGTGCATCACCCGAATGAACTTTTATTCGCTGGATCCTCAAACCGGCAAAGAACGGTTCCACACGCCGTTCGGTGCTCGGGGCCCCACCGTCAACGCCGCGTTGCCCGTCATCATGGGTAATCACGCGTTGCTCACAGCCAGCTACGGCGTCGGATCAGAGTGGTTGACCTTGGGTGACAATCAGGTTGCCATCACATGGAAGAACACACTACTTTCCAGCCAGTACACGACACCGATCACTTCGGACGGACTGGTTTACGGCATTGACGGACGACAAGATGGCGGGCCGATCGCCTTGAAATGTATCAACCCACAGACAGAAGAAGTTTTGTGGTCACAGCAGGGCATGAAGTACGCGACGTTGATCGGCGCCAACAAGCAATTGTTGATCATGCAAACCGACGGAATCCTGCGAATGGCGCGTCTGTCGAAAGAAGGCTATGACGAAATCGCCAGTGCCTCGCTGCTGTCCGGCACAACTCGCGCCTTGCCGGCGCTCTCGCACGGCATGATTTATGTTCGCAACGAATCCAAATTGGTCTGCGTTGACCTGAGTCCTCAGCAAAAATAATTTGCCAGCAGTCTAAAGATCTGTCGAAGTAGAAGAAGAACGGACGACAATGCGTTTCGCCTTGCTGTGTGATGATTCCTCTGTCACTCCGTTGCTCGATGCGCTCAGCCATCATCCTCAAGGTCATCAACTGACTCGAGTTGTCCGGGCAACGCCTCAGGCCGATCAACTACTGCATGGACGGACGGGCATCACCTTCGTCGACCATTGGGAAGATCTGATATCGGCGAACGATGTCGACATGGTTCTGATCGGCGGTACAGATCCCCAGATTCTCGAAGGAGCGAAGCAGCTTGCATCGGCGCGGATTCCTCTGCTGCTGGTGCCGCATGCCGAACACGGTTCGACATTCGTCTATGAACTCAGCCTGATCCACGACGACAATCATGTCGCGCTCTATCCCCTGTTCTGGCACCGCTTCGATGACGCCGTGATCGAGTTGAAAGCGCGGTTGCGAACAGGCGAACTGGGTCGCGTTCAGTTCCTGCAATTACAGCGGACGCTTCATCGTTCGACCAGCAATACGCCAATCTCGCAACAGGAAGTCGACGCCGAACTGTTGGCCGATACCGACCTGCTGCGGTGGTTGATGGGAAACTATAACCAGATCACCGGCCTGCGCACCGCGGCGTCGGACCAAGGCGTGTTAATTCAAAGTGTCGTTTTCGCCGGCAGGGGTCTTCCCGAAGCGAATTGGTCGATCAGCCCGGTTGAAGGTCTCAGCGAATGGCGTTTGACCGTCCGCGGCGAGACAGGAACTGCCGAATTGCGGCGGGATGAAAACGCGCTCCGATGGCGCCTGACCATCGGCGATCAAATCATTCAAGGAGAACAAGCCACCACGGCCGACCGAGTCCTTTCGGCCGTGGGACGCGCTGTCTCATCCGCTTCGTCCGGTCAATCATCGCCCCCGGCCTCGGATCAGGGGCAGGAATGGAGCGACGTCACTCAGTGTTTTGAAACCGTTGAGGCGACCCAACGCTCCGTCAAACGTCGTCGCACGATCGAATTGCATTTCGAACCAATGTCGGAACGCGCGATCTTCAAGACGCAGATGACCGCCATCGGCTGCGGCTTGCTGGTGGCCACGCTGTTTCTGCTGTTGTGCTACCTGGGTCTGGCGAGCCTGGTCGGCCCTGAACCCACGCATGATTTTCACGGTGCCGGCGAGGTCGGTTCAATCAACAAACAAGAGACTCAGCCATATCGTCCCATATGGATTCTGCGTACGCTGGCCGTCCTGCGTTTGCTGATCTTCGCACCGCTGTTCCTGTTCCTGATTGCGCAGCTGCTATTAGTGCTGACTCGACCGGCCTCACATGAGCAATCGCCGCAGCATCAATCTGGATAATCAAGCCGAATTGTGGACGCTGCATCTTTCCTGAATCGCAATCTCAAAAGGGCCACGGCAACAGGATGCCGTGATGCTGATACAAGACGGCACGACCGGCGGCGCCGACGGCGGGCGTGAAGAACAGGATGAAGACATAGATCCCGAACAACGGCACCAGCGTGAGCCAGAGTGGCCAACGTAGAATGATCCACGCTCGTCTGGGTCTGCGAACGGCGCGCGCATACGCCCAGCCAATCAGAATTTTTGCGGGATAGATCGACGCAATGAAAATCGGCGTCAGCATCCAATAGACGTCGCGCGGTGCGTCAAATGCTTTGAACAAGTACAACGGCAACGATAACGCGTACAGGACCGTCAGTGCCGCAAACATCGCGATCGGGGCTCGACGAAACAACTCGCGAATCGTCCGCAGTTCAAACATCGCTCGCCAACGGTCTTGAGCGGCAAAATGAGCCTGCAGGAATGGAACCCAGGTCAGTACCAACGCCAGCAGTGCACCACCAATCAAGGTCAACAACACCTGCCCGCCCTTCGACGTGTCTCGCAACGTGGCAAACAGGGCCGTCGGTATGGCTAACCAGGCGAATGCCAATACGAACCCGCGCAGACCCAGCCAGAAATGGTGCCGAAGCCGTAACGCGACCACGAATTCTCGCACGGCGTTGCCCGCCTGAGTCAAATAATCACCCCGTCGAATCTGCTTCCACATCCACAGTGCATTCAGCGGTGTCGGCCAGAAAAACAGCCCCAATCGTCCGCCGCGCGCAATTGCCAATACCAGATGGATGGCCACAGCGACGGAAAACACCAGCAGTCCCAATTGCCAGGCACCGGACACCAGCGTTCCCGGAGCAATCAACTTTGCGTCACTGGCAGCATCCGCCACCAGTCGCACGATCCACCACCAGCACCATGTCCCCGCAACGATACCACCCAACTTCGGAGCCAGTGCCAGTAGCGGCATCGCGTAGCGCAGCTTACCAGTTCGAGCGACGCGGCCTTCGGCTTCAAGCAGGTAGCCCAATGCAATAAAGTTCACAATGGGGATTGCGGCAAGGAATGCCAGCAGCGCAAACAGGCTCAGGACACCGAATCCCAATTCCCACATCCAATACAGCGCTTTGTGTGGTTGCCAGATCGGATGAGGAAACGGACGTAATCGATGAAAGGAGAAATAGGCATCGTCCGTCAGCAGATCGTCCTCACTCAGCTCGTAAGCATCACTCCGCGAGACGATCGATCGATGCAACGATCCAGGATGAGGCGGTTTGGCGACTGGTGGCGCGGTCCCACCAGTGGGCGCAACCGCAGGCACGGTCTCGTCCGAGTCAAAGAAGATCGGTGATTCGCTGTCGTCGCCGATTTCGTTGACCTCGCTCGGTTCGACCGCCTTCATGATGATCGCCTGCGACCGGATTCTCGCATCTTATTCGCTTGCCGCCAATCGTTTTCCGACACGACAGCCGCAACCCGCGCACTGCGGGCGACGCAAGAGATTACCCCGCGCTGGGCTCGTCGGTTTCGGCATCTGACGGCGAAGTTGAAATCAGGTCCAGGCGTTTCCGCATCAGATGAATATCCATGCTGGCAATGGTCAGGACCTGCGTCGTTTCCCACGCCAACGGCATGATGAACTTCGCTTCGGTCGGTGTCCGCACGACCAGCAGCGCATCGTCCGCCGTCAACTCGGGTCTCGTCAACCGATCCACCGACCGATAGAGCAACGTTCCTGGATGCAACGACTTCTCGATCATCTCGTAGGGCGGATCGAAAAAGATGACACCATAAGGATACCAGCCACCTCCCTGCGCCTTGAAAGAGCAACGCGTGCAGTCGACTCGCCAACACAACACTCGGTCGGCAACCTTCAGCGCTTCGACGTTCTTGACGAGCAACTCATGGGCTCGATGGTCCTGCTCGCAGAAGACGACTCGCGATGCCCCGCGGCTGAGCGCTTCAAAGCCCAGCGTTCCCGTTCCAGAATAGATATCGAGTACGTTGGTGCCAGGCAGGCGATGCCGAATGTGATCAAACAGCATCACCTTGGCACGGTCAATAATCGGGCGCGTGGTGAACCCTGGGTTGGTCAGCAGGGTTCGTCGACGAAATTGGCCGGCAATAATTCGCATGTAAAGTCTTTCCGTTCGCAGCCGAGGCCACGTCGCGAACGCTTCGTTCGGACCATGCCACTCAAACTCGAACGACGACTATTCTGAGTGATATCGCGATTATTTTCGACCGACTGCCATGTCACGGGATTCTTTATATTCGTCCCAGTCCGACATCGTCATGACGACTTCGCGAGCCTGACTGCCGTTATAGCCGCCGACGACCCCATCCTCGGCCATCCAGTCGATCAGCCTCGCACCGCGTCCGTAGCCGACGCCGAGGGCTCGTTGTAGCAGCGAAACGCTGCCGCGTCCCTCACGAATCACGACTTCGACAGCTTCGTCATACAGATCGTCGCGTTCGCGTGGCTCGGCAGCACCGCCACCTTTGCCACCCTTACCCGCCGGTGCGGCGGCCTTCAACTGGATCAGTTCGTCGTCATACTGCGGTTCCTGATCAGCGAAGAATTCGATGACCTTGTTCACTTCTTCGTCGCTGATGTACGTTCCCTGTGCACGTAACAAATTGCTGGTCTCGGGTGCCATGTACAACATATCCCCTTTACCCAGCAGTTTGTCGGCTCCCATTTCGTCCAACACGACGCGGCTGTCCACGCGACTGGCCACCTGGAACGAAATGCGGGCGGGCAAGTTCGATTTGATCAAACCGGTGATGACATCGACCGTCGGCTTCTGCGTCGCCAGCACCAGGTGAATCCCAACCGCGCGCGACTTCTGCGCCAGCCGGATGATGTGACCTTCGACGTCTTTACCTGATGTCATCATCATGTCGGCCATTTCGTCGGCGATAATCACGATATAGGGCATCGTTTCTGGAACAGCCAACGCTTCGTCCGTATCCTCGTCCAATCCCAGCTTCTTGAGGATCTTGGCACGACCCAGCTTGTTGTAACTGTCGACATGCCGCACCCCAACCGCTGACAGCAACTGGTACCGCTCTTCCATCTTGTCGACGGCCCAACCGAGTACCGCTTCGGCCTTCTTCATGTCGGTGATGACCGGATGCATCAAGTGCGGAATCCGGCTGTAGGGGCTCAGTTCGACCATCTTAGGGTCGATCATCAGCATTTTGACCTGATCGGGACTGCGCGTCATCAGCATCGACACGATCAGCGTATTCAAGCAGACGCTTTTCCCTGTCCCCGTCCGACCGGCAATCAACAAGTGAGGCATCTTACACATGTCGACGACCAACGGTTTTCCGCTGGCATCCTTGCCGAGAAACATCGGAATCGCCTTCTTCTCGACGTCGGCCCGGCTGGAATCGATCAACTCCTTCAGCCGCACCATCACACGCACGTCATTGGGAACTTCAACACCCACCGTATTCTTGCCAGGAATCGGTGCGATCACGCGGACAGACGGCACACGCAATGCGATCGCCAGGTCATCGGCCAGCGCCGTGACCTTGGACAGTCGCAAGCCCTTTTCGAGTTCGAGTTCAAACTGGGTGATCACCGGTCCCGTATCGATCTCGACGACTTTCACGTTCAGGCCAAATTCCTGAAACGTCTTCTCCAGTGTCGCGGCAGCGATCTGGGCCTTCGAAGCCAGCAAGTCGTACGGGAACGCCTCGGCATCGTCCAGAATCGTCGTCTCGGGAAGTCGATGTGGAACCTTTTCAACAACCGGCGGCGTGAGAACAACGTCCTTAGTCGCATTCATCCCCAAGGGAGGATTGACTCGAATCGGTGAACGATCCGGTGCCAGCACGAACGAGGTCAGTGTCGGCTGGTCCGAATCAAAAACCGATTGCGTGACCTCCTCGGCAGGAGGGCGCACTGTCGGCTCCATTGCGACTTCGGCAGTGACGGGCGAGATTTCGGCAACGGGTTCGTCGATGGCCGGCGCGAACATGCTGGCAATCGCCGCAAGTGTCTCGACGGGCAAACCTCCATCGCTGACCACAACGCGCTGGGGTAGTTGGCTGACGCTGGATGGGACCAATGTTGGCGGTGCATTGATCTTGATCGTGCAAACTGGCGAATCTGGCTCGTCGGCCGGAACTTCGTTCACAATCTGTTGATCGCTGAGGGTACTTACATCTGGCAACTCAGGTGGGCAGTCTTCGGTAACAGGCGGAAAAGCGTGTGTTGGTGTTGCCTGTTTTCCAAACGCCAGTCGACTCCACATTGTGATCGGCAACAGCACGCAGCAAATCGCCGTGCGAGCCAGATGCTGCTCACCCGTCAGCAGGACACCCGCCAAGGTAGCCGTCGCCAATAGAATCAAGCTGCCGGCCCGTGAGAAATGCTGATCAAGCAGAATCGCTCCCCAGGCACCGACGTAACCACCACTGCCCGTCATCGAGCCCGATACGTTCAATGGCAAATACCACTGCGTCGCAACGCAGAGGCAGAATGTAATTAACAATGCCCCGCAGAGTCGGATGACCGGATCCTGATAGACATCGCGAGCAAACAGGCGAATGTCCAATACGATCAGAGCAATCAGGACAAAGTACGCTCCCGCGCCAAAGGCAACGACAAGTCGATGCGCCAGTTGAGCCCCGGCAACGCCACACAGATTGACCGGCTGGTCGTGCGCGGGGTAGACGATCTGCGCAGGGGGATCGGCTGGGTGGTAACTGATCAGGCTCAGCCCCAGAAACACCGCCATCGCAAGTACGGCGAGTGCCAGTAAATCCGTTCTGAGTCGCCCGTAGTCGATCATGAGTCCCTCGCCATCGAAGGTCTCTGCAAACGTATCGAGTTTCGCCATGAGACTCGTGGTCGACAACCACGAACGGTCTCGTATTGAATGATCCAGCGCATCGCGCTGAATCGATTGCTCGACGTTTCGCAGGCCTGTCCAAGGCGCCGTGACGGAAGTAAGGTCATTACACAATGACCCTACTGAGGAAACCTATCACCCAACTTGCGGGGAAGTTGAGAAAATGCCACGTTCCGTGTGGCTTTTCATCAACAGGGGGAACCGATTGTACGGCTTGTACGGAACAGGCAGTCTTGCCCGAGATCGCAAGCATTGCCTATTTCAGCAGATGTTCGGTGATCCATTGCATCAGGTCGCGCGCGACCGACGTCTTTTCCCCCGCATAAACGGCCACGCTTTGGCCTGCCGGGTCGATGATCTCGATCTGATTCGACTGCGATCCGATGGCCGTTGGTCGATTCAGAACGATGGCGTCACAATTCTTATTCTTCAGCTTCCGCAACGCGTTGACGTGAGCGAACTCGTCCGACTCCAGTGCAAACCCAACAATCCAACGGTTCCCCTTCTGCTGCCCTAATCCCGCCAACACATCGGCTGTCTCGACGAGTTCCAGTTCCAGCGAGACACCGGTCTTGGCCAGTTTGCCAGGAAACCGTTCTCGCGGTCGGTAGTCACAAACGGCAGCAGTCGCGATGACGCCATCACAACCGGGGAACAGATTACCGCAGGCGGTATTCAGTTCCTCCGTCGTTTCGACATGATGTACCTCGCATCCATGAGGGGGCGTCAACCCGACCGGCCCTGTCACGAGCACAGCCTGATGCCCGGCCGCTTGAACCGCTTCGACGATGGCATAACCCATCCTGCCGCTACTGGCATTCGATAGATAGCGGACGTCATCCAGATATTCTCGCGTCGGACCGGCCGTGATCAGGATTCGCATACGGTTCCTTGAATTCAGGCACCTGCGGCTTTAGGTCCATCCAACTGGCCAAGCACCTTCGTGATCGCGGCCTGGATTTCCGCGGGTTCAGCCATCCGTCCGGCCCCCACCTGACCGCAACTGAGCCACCCGGAACCGGGATCGACAAAGTGCAGGCCATCGGAGCGCAGCGTCTGGACGTTCCGCTGTACCGACTGTTTGGCCCACATCTCGCAGTTCATCGCGGGCGCAAGCAGGATTGGACAGGTCGCCGTCAGAATCAGCGTCGAGAGCAGGTCACCCGCAAATCCCCCGGCAGCTTGAGCCAGAAAATGAGCCGTCGCGGGGGCAACGACGAACAGATCCGCACGCTGGGCCAGCCCGATATGTTCACCGCGATAATGTTCCACCGCCTGAAACGAATGCGCATAGACCGGTCGGCCGGTCAGCGCTTCGAACGTGGTTACGCCAATGAACTGCCCCGCCGCTTCGGTCATCACGACCGAAACGTTTGCGCCTGCCTGGACGAGCTTGCTGCACAAGTCGGCTGACTTGTAGGCAGCAATACCGCCCGTAACACCCAGCAGGATTTCGCGACCCTTCATGATTTACATGTCGTCGAGAGACGGACCACTTGAGAAATGCCGTTCGCGATTCTCGTCATTACGAGTGACCACGGCACCACTGGCATCCAGGAAGATCTTGTCCTGAATGATTTCCTGAACCACGATTTCCATCGCGTTCTTGGATTGAAGTTCGACCAGGGGTCGCGTGCCTCGGTTCAATGCCACCATCCGCTTCTGGATCAGTGAACTCAGCTTGAATCGGCCGCCCACCTTCTTGACGATCTCTTCTTCCTTCAACTCATCGAGCATGTCTGTTTCCAATTCATGTTGAAAATAATGGCTCCACAGTCTGAGCCAGGTTTCACTGTGCCGCGATCAGATCACAAAAATTACCCCTGGTGTTTCGCGATGATCGAATTGATCTCATTTATTGTGCGGTCTAGTTCGTCGTTGACCACCTGGTAACGATAGCGCCAGGCCAACGCCAATTCCTCTTGTACCTTCTGCAAACGCCGCTGAATCGTCTCTTCTGAATCGGTACCGCGACGGCGTAACCGCTGTTCGCAAACCTCCAGCGAGGGCGGCTTCAGAAAAATTGTCAGTGCCTCGGGATAAATTTCCATCACCCTGAGCGCCCCTTGGACATCGATTTCCAGGAACGCCCATCCATTCAAATCCCTGGCACGCTGGACTTCCGATTTCAGTGTGCCGTACCAGTACCCCGCCCCGAAGACTTCGGCCGTTTCCAGAAAGTCGCCCCGATCGCGCCGTCGCAGGAACTCGTCCGTCTTCAGGAAATAGTACGAAACTCCGTCAACTTCACCTTCGCGTTGCGGCCGCGTCGTCGCCGAGACCGCTTTTATCAGCTTCACCGACGACTCATGAATCAAGCGTTCCACAACCGTCGTTTTACCCGTCCCACTGGGCCCGGACAGAACAAGGATCTGGCATTCGTTGTGCTCGATTCCCGCGCCCACGCCACGCTACTCCACATTCTGCACAATCTCGCGAATCCGTTCGATATTCGATTTCATGTCCACAGCCGCATGCGACAGGCCGATATGATTGGCCTTTGACCCGATCGTGTTCGCTTCGCGAAACATCTCCTGGCACAGGAAATCCAACTTACGTCCGGGCGAAGTCCCCTTATCTACTAACGACAGGAATTGCGAAATGTGACTTCGCAATCGAGTGATCTCTTCGTGAATGTCACACCGATCCGCATACAGTGCCACCTCTCGCAAGACGTCGGACGGTTCGACTTTCACGTCGGTTCCCACCAGCAGTTCACGAGTCCGTTGCACCAGCTTCTCGTGATACTCGCGCGCCACCTGCGGGGCCGTCTCGGCCACTTTCGCCAAAATCGTCTCGATCGATCGGCACAACTCACGCAGTTCGTTGGCCGTCGCTTCCCCTTCCTTTCGTCGAAATTCCTGTAAGTGTAAGGCCGCTGCGTTAATCCCTTGCGCCACCAGAGGCCACAGAGATTCGACCGCATCACTGTCGTACGCGTCATCATTCAAGACGCCCGGCAGGCTTAACAGCGAGGACAAATCCGGTGACCCAATGGCCAGTTCGGCACTGATCTGCTGCAACTGCTGCCAGTACGACTTCAGCAATTCACCATTCAACCGAGGACCCGTGGAATGGTTTGATCGGTCGATCTTCAACGAGAGATAAACACTGCCGCGGGAAATCGACTCTCGCAGTAACCGTTCCAGTTCCGATTCCTGTTGCTGGAACCCATCAGGACAGCGAAGCGTCAACTTGAAGTGCCGATTATTCACACTTCGAATCTCGACACGGCAGTACGCGTGTTCGTTCTGAACGATCGCTTCGCCATGTCCGGTCATACTCAACAGCACGGACGTACCATCCGAAAAGAGACTTCAGCGGGTGACAAACAAACTCACTCGGGCTTCTTTTCATCCGCCGGTTTCTCATCCGTTGGCTTCTTATCATCCGTCGGCTTTTGAGCGTCATCGGGCTTTGCTGCGGGCTCTTCTGTTTTCTTCTCTTCAGCCTTCGTTTCTGGGTCGCCTGGCTTCGGGTCGCCTGGCTTCTCGGGCGCCGCAGGATTCTTTTCTGGGTCGTCGGTCTTTACCTTCGTGTCGGTCGCGGGGGCAATCGCACCGGCCTCAGCCCCGTTCTTGATTTCGACCTTCTTCGCCGCGTCATCTGGGTTCACATCGGCCTTGTCTGGCTTTCCTTCAGGCTTCTTGTCGTCAACGGGGACACCTTCACCCAACTTCGGAATGACCGCATCGGCCTTCGATGTTTCGGCCCCGTCTTTGTCAGTTCCGCTCGCAAACGCACCCTTGTCGACGCGTTTGGTATTGTGCAGTGCAATGACACTCGTACCGCATAACAGGATCCACGCCGTAGCCACACCAATCGTGATCCGTGTGAACACGTCACCGGCCTTGGTTCCGAATGCGCTTTGTCCACCCATGCCACCGAAAGCCCCGGCGAGACCGCCACCACGACCGCGTTGCAACAGAATCAAGCCGATCAGAAACACGCCGGAAAAGCCCAGCACCGTCATCAGCACATACGACAGGTATACCATTTTGCAGCACTTTCTGAATCGACGAGTGAAGAGGATCAGGCCGTCGCGGCGATCTCTCGGGCGGCGCCGACAATCGACATGAATTGATCTGCCTTCAAACTGGCCCCGCCCACCAACGCGCCATCGATATTCGGCTTGGCCAACAGGTCCTTGGCGTTGTCGCCCTTCACGCTACCGCCGTATTGAATTCGAGTCGCATCGGCGACGGATTGATCGAATCGGCTCACCAGCCACTTGCGAATGAACGCGTGAGTCTCTTCGGCTTGTTCAGGCGATGCCGTAACACCGGTCCCAATCGCCCAGACTGGTTCATACGCAATGACCACGTGCCCCATCTGGCTCGCGGTCAGTCCTTGCAACCCCTTGACGAGTTGCGTTTCAAGCACTGCTTCCGTGCGACCGCCCTGCCGATCGGCCAGCATCTCTCCGATGCAGAAGATCGCTTTCAGGCCACGTTCCAACGCAGCCACAACCTTCTTATTAATCACTTCGTCCGTGTCACCGAAAAACTGTCGACGCTCGCTGTGACCCAGGATCACCCATTGGCAACCGACGTCCAGCAACATCTCGATCGCCACTTCACCGGTGAAGGCACCCGGTTTTTCAGGAATGGTGTTCTGACCACCCAAAACGATCGCCGATCCACGGATCTTTTCCGCTACGGGCAACAGATAAGGCGCGGGCGGACAAACACCAACCTCCACGCCCTTAACGTCAGTTCCAACCGCCTTGGACAACTCGGCAGCCAGCGCTTGTGCCGACTGCAAAGTCATATTCATCTTCCAGTTGCCGACGACGAACAAAGACCTCTTCAAAACGTCACCCGATCAATTCACTGCGAGGATACGAACCCAATACTTCCATTCGAACGGCAAGGCGAGCGACATCGTCCAAAGTCCGTTTGACCTTGGCGTCTTTCGCGTGCCCTTCACAATCGATAAAGAAAATGTAGCCGCTTTCGGCTCCACGTAAAGGGAAGGATTCGATCCACGTCAGATTGATCTTGTTTTGGCGGAATGAAGCCAACGCATCAGCCAACGCCCCTGGTTTGTCGCCAATCTGCAGCAACAGCGAAGTCCGGTCACGTCCCGTCGGCCCCACCGGCTTATCACCGATCACCGCGAACCGAGTGACGTTGTTCTTGTTGTCTTCCACCGAATCAGCCAGGATTTGCAGACCATATTCCACACCGGCCTGCTTGCTCGCGATCGCCCCTGTGTTTGGCTTATCTCGAGCCAACTGGGCTGCGGTCGAAGTACTGGTCACTTCAATCAGCCGCGCCTGAGGCATGTTGCGGCTGAGCCAGTCACGGCACTGCGACAAGGCTTGCGGCTTGCTATAAACCTCGACGATTTCGCTGCGAGGCACTTTGCCCAGCAAGTTGTGGTGAATGCACAACTGAATCTCGCCACAAATTCTTAGTGGCAAACGAGTAAACATATCCAATGTGTCGATGATTCGACCATCGGTGCTGTTCTCGATTGGCACGACGCCAAAGTCGGCGTGACCGCGATTCACTTCTTCAAATACGGCTGCAATCGTATTGACGGGAATCAGATCCGATGATTCCCCAAATCGTTCCACAGCCGCCATATGCGTGAAGCTGAAAGCAGGACCGAGGTACGAGACACGTCGCGGGCGAACTCGATTGCGAACAGCGCTCAGCACTTGCCGGAAGACGCCACGGACTGCGTCGGCGGGCAACGGACCGGGGTTTTCGGCCTCAATTTTCTTCAGCAAATCGTCGTCGGAACGAGGATCGTAAGTGGCCGACCACCAATTGGGGTCAGATTCAATCATTTTTGCGGTGGCAGCCGCTCGACGATTGAGAAGTTTGAGGATTTCCGAATCCAGTCGCACCAATTCTTGGGCGGCCGCGGCAGCGGCTTTGGCCGCTGAATTTGCAGCAGGTTTGGCGGAAGCCGGTGCTACGCTGTTCTTTACGGGCTTTTTCGGCACCGGTTTACTGGCCATCCAAGCAACTCCGCAGTTGGTTCGTGTTTCTTCAACAGGTCTTGACAGAATGGATGCAAATTTGCTGAAAATCTTTTTACTGCTGATCTTTGCTGATTGTCAAGCAGGCGAGATATCAACAAAAAAAGCCTTGGCAAACGACAGTTGCTTGCCAAGGCTTTCCATTTCAACGGCGAATCAGCCTTTTTGCTGGATCAGATGAGCCAATCCAGGGCTGTGATCATAGCAGTCCTTTTCGTGCCACAGGGGTACGCCGGCGGCATAACGGGCGGCCAACATCAGAACTTTCTCTTCCGAACCAGGCTTGGCGACGGTGGGGCCGCCGGGATCAATGCCGAGTGATTCGAAGTCAATTTCTTCGAAATCACCCTCGACTGAGACTTCAGTACCATCAAAGTCTTCAGAGTATTCCAGATCCGGTTCCGCTTCGTCCACATCAAAGTCAAACGACATTCGATAGCTCCACAAGCCGCTACAACAAATAAAGTTACGGTGTCCTACCACAATACAATCGATCGCCAACACCGGCTGGCAATCATGTGTTTTCGACGGGCATTGTTAAGTTCATGTGGCTAAATGTCAACGATTTTCTTTGGCTGGCAGAAAAAACGCCCGACCTCAATCCACGATCCCCGCAGATTTTCTCTGATACCGACCATCCTTCCAATTGGACCACTGAAAACTGCTTTGTTTTGACACGTTTTGCCACTGTCTTTGAATTCTTGCCCGCGTTTGTCATCGTGTTTCCGTATTGGTCGCGTGCCTGACTATACTGATCAATTCCAGACTCCCAACCCTACTTCGTAAATCACCGCTGAAGGTCCATTCTGTGCTGGCTGGTCCGTTATTCTCGCGTGAGGCATTGACCGTCCCCCGCCAGGTCACTCATTTCCTGATCCGATCCGGTTACGTTGGCGCACTCTTTGTCCTGATGTACACCGCCGCCCAGACGACTTTTGGCTGGCAGCATGTGCGAAACCTCGGCGACATCGCACGGTTTGGCCAGTTGGTGTTTCAGGTCTTTGCCATCGTCCAACTGACATTGATTCTGTTCTTTTCTGTTCTGTTCGCGGCAGGCAACGTCGCCCAGGAAAAGGATCGTCGCACGCTTTTACTCCTGTTAATGACAGACCTGCGCGATCGAGAACTGGTGCTGGGGAAACTGTGTGCCAGCTTGTTACTTCCCGCCGTTCTGCTCGCGGCCTCAATCCCCGTCTTCACTCTCGTCCAAATGATGGGCGGCGTTTCACTGAGCCAGATTGGCTGTGTCATCGCGATCTCAACAGCGGCCGGTATTGCCGCCGGTAGTTGGGGAACTCTCGTCTCGTTCTGGCGTGAGAAAACGTTTCAAACCCTTGCGATCAGCCTGATCGGGATCGTGTTATTCCTGGGCGTCATTGAGGGACTGGTTGCCTTGATCGGCTCTCAGTCGCAACTCGGCATCGTTATCGGTTCGCTGAATCCGTTTCGAGCGATGTCGCGCGTGCTGGATCCGCTCAACCTGACTGGCGGTGTCACGTTCATGATGATCGCCCTGACGTCGACAGCGGCGCTGGCAGTATTGGCCATCAGCATCATCGTCGCCACCATTCTACGAGTTCGTATCTGGAATCCTTCGCGCACTTTGGGCGACATGGCGACGATGGACGAAAACGATCGCGGCGTCGTCCGACCTCCGCGCCCGGTCTGGAACCTTCCCATCATCTGGCGCGAAATGATGACCAAGGCCTATGGCCGTAAGGTGATCGTTATCAAGCTGGCGTACCTGGTGATCGCCGGGGCGGGACTGTATTCCGTGATCACCTCTCCACCTGATGCCCCGCCGGTTTTAGGCATGATCTCTCCGATGGGCGCCGCATTCGTATCACTCAGCCTGCTGACCATGATGCTCGTCAATGCTCAAGGAGTGACTGCGCTCACCAGCGAGCGTGATGCTGGCACACTCGAACTATTGCTCGTCACCGACGTCAGCTCCAAAGAATTCATCTACGGCAAGCTGGGCGGCGTGCTGTTTAACAGCAAAGAGCTGATCCTGACGCCATTGCTGTTCATCGTCTGGTATCTGAGTTACGGCGTGCTGACCGTTGAAAACTTCATTTATGTGACTCTGGGCTATCTCTCACTGATTGTGTTCGCCGCGATGTTGGGCCTGCATTCCGGACTCAGCTATTCGATTTCGCGAACGGCAATCGCCAATAGCCTGGGAACGGTGTTCTTCCTGTTCGTTGGGATCTTTATCTGCATGATCCTGATCCTGCAGGCGCGCGCTTCGTTCGGCCTGCAACTGCCCAGCTTTCTGGTCTTCATTCTGGGTGGCAGTCTGGGACTGTGGGCATCGCTGACGCACCGCAATCCTTCGCCCGCGCTCACTCTGGCAGCAGGAATACTGCCCTTCTGTACGTTTTATGCGATCACCAGTTTTTTGCTGGGCCAGACACTGGGCGTTTGTTTGTTTGTCATCGCCGCCTATGGATTCACCTCACTCGCGATGCTCATCCCTGCCGTCAGCGAATATGGGTCGGCACTCGGCCGTACCGAAATGCCGAAGGGTTGATTGTCTCTCTTTACCTTGGCTCTGAGTCAGTGCGCTGGTCCGGTTCGACGGAACATTGATTCACGCAGCCCCAGCAGAATCGGCAGCACAATCAACGTGAACAGCATGCTGCTGATCACACCGCCGATAACGACCGTCGCAAGTGGTCGCTGAACCTCAGCGCCCGAACCCTGACTGGTCGCCATTGGAATGAATCCGACACTGGCAACGAGTGCCGTCATCAGGATTGTTCGCAAACAATTGACCGAAATGTCAGACAGGACTGGAGGCCGAGGCGCCATGTCATGGTCGTGCAATCGGTCGTCATCCGACACTCCTCGTCGTGGCCCCACAATTTCAGCTTGTTGTTGCCACTGCGATTTCGCAGCCCGCCAGGCCGATGTCAGAATCATACTGCTGAGCACCGAAACTCCCGACAGCGTGATGAATCCCACCGCCGCCGAAATCGACAACGGCATTTCGCGCCAGGCCAACGCCAGGACGCCGCCCACGCAGGCAAACGGAACACTTGTGAACACAATCGCGGTGTCCGGCAGACTGCGATACGTCAGATACAACAACCCGAAGATCAAACACAGTGCCAACGGAACCACAATCGTCAGTCGCTGCTGAGCCCGCTTCATGTTCTCGAACTGACCGCCCCATTCCACGCGGAACTGGTCCTTCGGCAAATCGATCTCGGCATTCAACCGCTGCTGAGCTTCCTGCACGAAACTACCGACATCGCGGCCGCGCACATTGCACTGCACCGTCAGCCGGCGCTTGCTCCATTCACGAGTAATCATCTTGGGACCGCTCACCCGACGAATGTCGGCCACGCGCGAGAGCGGTAATTGTTCGCCACCGGGTGCCGACAACAGCACTCGACCAATGACTTCCGGGTTGTCACGGAATTCATCCGGCAATCGAGCCACCAGCGGAAATCGTAATTGACCTTCGACAACTTCTCCCAGCACCTTGCTGCTGATCGATTCAACCACGTCCAACACTGCCCGAGCCGAAATTCCATACCGTGCAATTTCGTCCTGCTCCAGCGATATCCGCAGAATCGGCTGACCCGTCACATGTTCGACCGTCAGATCGCTGCAACCGGGCAGTTTGGCCAGTACGCTTTGAATTTCTTGAGCCTTGGGAATCAGCGTATTGAAATCGTCACCAAACAACTTCAGCGCCACATCGGCGCGCACGCCCGAGACCATCTCGTTGATGCGTAATTCGATCGGCTGCGTGAACCAGGTGATTTGACCTTTTAAATCATCGACTTCTTTCACCATCAGATCGACCAGGGCCGCTTGTGTCGTGGCCTTTTTCCATTCGGACCGTGGCTTGAGTGCGACGAACATGTCGGTCATTTCCACGTTGCCGGCATCGGTGGCCACTTCCGGTGCGCCAACCCGACTCCACACGCGCACAATCTCGTCAGGAAATCGATCTAACAGCAGCCGTTCCATCTGCGTATTCATCGCCGCAGACTCTTCCAGGGCTGTCCCTGGTGCTCGCAACACACCGATCACCAGATCGCCCTCGGACAATCGCGGGACGAATTCTGACCCCAGTTGCAACGCCGTTTTCAAACTGTAGCTCAGTCCGCCAATCGCGAGCAGCAACACGATCCAGCGGCAGCGCACGGAAAACCCAAGCACCGGGCGGTAAATCCATTGTGCGATCCGGATCAGCAAGACTTCTTTTTCCTGCACCGTTTTCGGCAGTACAAAGCTGGCCAGCACAGGAATCAGTGTCAGCGACATGATCAGCGAACCGATCAGGATGAAAATCACTGTGATCGCCATCGGTCGGAACATTTTTCCTTCGACACCTTCCAGCGTCAGAATCGGCAAGTAGACGATCATGATGATCAATTGGCCGAACACGGTCGGAATCCGCACCTCAGAAGCGGCTTCACGAATAATCGACATCCGTTCCTCAGACGTGCATTTTCCACGATGTGCCAAACGGCGAATGATGTTCTCGATGACGACCACAGAACTGTCGACCACGATCCCGAAGTCGATCGCGCCCAGGCTGAGCAGTGACGCCGCGATCCCGACCGTCCACATCCCGCAAAAACCGACCATCATCGATAGTGGAATCGCGACCGCCGCGATCAGCCCTGCGCGCAGATTGCCCAACATCAGAAACAGCAACAGCACGACGAGGTACGCGCCTTCGCAGAGGTTGTTTTTGACGGTTTCGATCACGCGATTGACCAGAGCCGTCCGGTCGTAGACGACATTCATATGAAAACCCGGCGGCAACGTCTGACGGACTTCTTCGTATTTGTCGCGCAGTCGATTCGTGAAGGCGTAACTGTTCTCACCCATCAGCATGTAGCCCAGTCCGAGCACCACCTCGCCCTGCCCGTTCGCGGTCACGACACCCCGCCGCAGCTCGTGTGAGACGACCACATCGGCCACATCGCGCACGCGAATCGGCACACCGTCGACAGCCGTGATGACGATGCTGCCAATCTGTTCAACATTGATCGTGCGACCGACGCCATGTATGAGAACCGAATCACCCGCCTGGCGAATGCTGCCGCCGCCGACATTGAGATTGTTGGCGCTAACGGCTTCCAACACCTGATCAAATTTCAACCCCTGCTTGACTAATCGCACGGGATCGAGGCGCACCTGATACTGCTTCTTCAGGCCACCCCACGAATTGATTTCGGCCGATCCCGGGACGGTACGCAAAGTTGATTTGATTTCCCAATCATGCAACGTTTTCGCGGCGGACAGGTCGCCATCATCAGCGACAAGCGTGTAATGAAAAACTTCGCCCAGACCAGTCGAGACAGGCCCCATTTCGGGTCGTTCGATGCCTGGCGGAACTTCGACGCCCGACAACCGTTCGTTGATCAACTGCCGGACAAAGTAGATGTTCATCCCGTCTTTAAACGTGACGATCACTTGCGACAGTCCAAACTGCGAGACGGAACGCAATGATTCGAGACCGGGTAATCCACCCAGGGCCATCTCGACGGGAAACGTGACCTGACGTTCGACTTCTTCGGGAACCAGCGCCGCCGCCACGGTATTGATCTGGACCTGAACAGGGGTCGTGTCGGGAAACGCGTCGACGTTCAACGCACGACCACTGAAATAGCCTGCCACGCAGATCAAGCAAGCACCGAGCATGACCAGCCAGCGGTGGGCGAGTGACCACGCAATCACAGATTGAAGCATGAGCAAAACACTGTCAAAGAGACTGGGCGAGTTGAGCGCGCCCCCGATCAGAATCCTTCGTCGCCCAAAAGCCTTATTGCCCGCTTGAGGCGACGTGGTTCAGTATCCATTCCGACTTCAGCACGTGACATCCCTGTGAAACCACTTCCAAACCAGGTTTCAATTCGTCGGATTCGATCTGAATGTACTGTGCCTCGCGGACACCCAGCGTCACATCGAATCGAGCAAACGTCAGCTCGCCTGCGCGCACGAACACCATCGGCTGATCATCGGCGTGCAACACAGCGGCCACAGGAACCACGAAGGCGGCCGGGGTTTCACGCAACGAGATCGTGCCGGTGCCGAACGTGTTCGCACGCAGCAGGCGAACTTCTTGACCGGTCGCAGTGTTTGACGAGATGATCGGATTGTCGACTTCGGCACGCACCTGCAAGGTGCGCGTCTGTTCGTTCATCTCGGTACTGATCCACGTAATCTTGCTCTGCAGAACTTGCTCGATGCCGTCAGGTGAGAATTCCACCGTCTGACCGATCGCCAACTTCGAAGCATCTTCCTTGGGAACATCCAGCTTCAACCACATTCGTCGTAAATCAGCGATCTCAAGGACCGGCTTTCCCGCTTCAACCATTTCGCCCAGAGACACCTCGTGGCGAATTAACACTCCATCGAACGAGGCCGTGAGCGCGAGCAAGTTGGATGTCGTCTGACCGACATCGAGATCCTTGGTGATCGAATCAGGCAATCCGAGGAACTGCAGCTTGGCCGTCCGTTCCACGTCGCTCAGTTTTTCGAACGCTTCTTTGCGAACATTGAAACCCAGGTTCACCAGGGTTTGTTCGGCGTTTTGCAAACGAATGCGAGCTTCACGCAAAGCGACTCGAGCGTCACGCACCTGGCGGCCTGACACCGCACCCGTGATCGATTCCAGCGTCGTCAGGATTTCGGTCTTCGATTCGACCGCGACCAATTCACTGAAGAATTCCGCTTTCGCTTTACCAACGTCCGCCGCATCCACAATCACCAAAACATCGCCGCGGTGGACCGGGTCGCCCACCTGCTTCAGAACCCGCCAGACAGTCCCGGACACCCGCGCCGACAAACGGGCACTCATCCGTTCGTCATACTTGATGACTCCCGCTGCCTTCACTTTCTGGTGCACCGGGCGTTGCTCGATCAACGAGGTTTTAATGCCTGACCGTTCCAACGACTTTTCCGACGGGAACTGAATTTCCCAACCGTCATCGTTCGTCTCGGTCGCCACCGTGGTGGGTTTCAGTAACGTTTCCTGTTGATGTGCCGCATCATGACTCGCGGAACCAAAGCTCCAATGACTTTGATGCCCCAGGTATCCGACAGCCAATAGTCCGAGCAAAATGCTGAAATACTTGGCAGTCTCGACCACCGCCGGCCACATCGCCGCAACGTAATGCATCCTCAAACTCGAAACTGAATTCTTCATTGAATTCATATTCGCTCCTGACCATTCGTCTTGATTTCCGCATGTTTCGACATCGCCTTCGAATGGCCCGTTTCGAATTCGCGACCGCCATCAGGCCGCTCATCCGAGCGAACCAGTAGCTTACGACAACGTAAGCAACCCCTGTACCGGATCATAAAAATGGGGTTATTTGGCTTCGGGGAATGGAAGACGGAAAGAGTCTTTCCACACAGCGGAAAACGCTGGAATAAAGCCGATCAGACCGAGCGGACTCGCATCAACAAACGCTGATGTTTTGGCAGTTTCTGCCGGAAAGACGTCCATGAGCATGTTGAGCGCCATGAGCGCCTTGGCCTTCTGAGTGTGACACTCTGGCCTTCGGAACGGCCCGAAATCCAGAGCACACGCAAATGAACGCCTTGAGCTGGTTGAGCACCTTGATTTCCAGAGGTAAGTCATTTCATTGGATGCAGGCCGAATGCAACGACGCCTCAGATCAGCTAAGCCACAATTCATCAATGCTTTACATCAAGCAAACTGATCGCATCTGCGTTCTAGAGCGCATCAAAGTTAAGTGTGGCGTCTCGCGAGCCTAAATCCATAGAGTCTAACCCATGATTCAACGCGACACGTCCGTGCGACACGCACTAGCTTCGATTCAAAGGGACCGGATTCGTACACGGTCCCCTGAATCCAAAATTCAATTCAATCGGGTTGTTGAAGATCGAATGAACACCTTGCGCCGGATAGCACCATCGGCGCACTCCCGTCATGCGAGTTTCGGGTGGCGGGTGGCGCTCCCGTGTTCGAGAAGCCCCCGAATCTTCTCATGTCACCAATGAACACCTTGAGCGCCTTGAACGACATGCGGCGGCTGACGGCACATGGAATGTCCCTGCTACTTTGGGACACCTAGAGCGCATCCAAGTTAAGTTTGGCGTCCCGCGAGCCTAAATCAGTAGAGTCTAACCCATGTTTCAACGCGACACGTCCGTGCGACACGCACTAGCCACTGAGCGCGAACGCCGAATCCTCTCACGTCGCCTGATGTGCATGATGAGCACCATGTCCTTTAATCGCTTCAACAGACTGATTCCTGAGGATCACAGCCCTCTACGACGACTTCAACCGTCGCGCGCCGAAGCCGTTTCATCATCACATCACCTAAAACGACCAAAGATACCTGTCCTGCAGGATTCAACGACCCCAATCTTCCAAACGTTTGGAAACGACAGTGATCGCCCTCGTACACACCAGCCACCAGTGGAGAGACAAGAATAAAGTGTCGGGCACACTCCGCTACGGGCGGATTGCCTCGCCACGAAATGAGCAGGCCCAAAATCCGAATTTTGTGACTACGCCACCGGCGTTGAATCTCAAAGCCCAGCGGCCGCGAGCCTCGCGAGCGCGCCCTGGGTCCAACCCGCGCAGAATGAGCATTACGCCAGCGACGTTACATCAATCCACGCCCTACCACCGATTGGCGTACGCGACGAATTGAGATGATCCTGTAACGCCAGACACCGGTCAACTACGCCCCAGCACCGCAGTGACCGCCATTCAGAAGTCTGCCGAAATACGAAATCAACCGTCCGCAGTTTCGAGCAATCCCTGGCAGCCACTGATGAGTAAACGAAAGAATCGGCAGCGCTAAAAGAAATCCCACTACAGCGAGCGGAATTAAACCCGCAATCGGCGACAGGCAGATCGCAAGCAGAATCACAATGACCGTCAACGAATTGACCCGCTCTTCCAAAGCGCGGATCTTGGTTGAAGCTTCTTGATCCATTGGAATTGATCCCGGCGAACAAAAACTCAGCCACTCAATTCAAACATCGGCTCTACAAATACCGCTGATCGAGAAGCAAAACAAGACTAAAGACATTCCGCTCCGAAGACGCTTCACCCAAGAATTGAACACCGTTGCAATGCATTTGGGATCCCTACGCCGACGGCGTTGAATCTCAAAGTCCAGCGGCCGCGAGTCTGGCGAGCGCGCCCTGGGATCGTAACGCATACCGCCGTCGATACGCCAAAGGCGTTACATCAGCCGGAGCCAATCTGTCATTCACACGGCATTATCAGATCCTTCGACCTTCCGAGGAAGAATCATGGCCTTCAGTTCACCGGGCCGAGTTGTCCGGTTGCAAATTGTTGATTACGAACCGGTTTGAAAGGCGAGAGGCGGTGTCGAGTAATGAGATCGAGTGATTGATCCGATCCTGGCGAGTCGAATTCATCCTGATCGAAAGTCAATCGCCGCATCGAGCGTGTCCTCATTCTATGTGCAGGCCAAAGCCGCTCACCATATGAACGACACGAGACAGTGCCTCAACGCGTCATCGTCAGAGGACAACCTCTACGACGAATACCCCTTGTCCGCGAAATTCGGCAACTCCGATTCCAATACCGTCTTCAGCAGTGACAACAATTCATCCGGATCAGTCAGCCGGGGCGGCAATACCAGACACGCTTCTCGATCATCAACCACGCGTAATGGCAACGGACTCAGCCGTGTCAGCTTGTTGATCTTCTTCGGATTGCGATACCCGAAGACCGCATAGCTTGGTTCCAGGTGGATATCGTCGATCTGCCAGCGTAATGCCAGAATCTGCAACTCGCGAATCTGGATCATCTTCTCGACTGGCTCCGGCAATGGACCATATCGGTCGCGAAGTTCCGTCTTCAGCTCGCTGAGCAATTCGAGTGTCGCGACCGTCGAGAACTTGCGGTACATCTCGATCTTCGGCCTGCCGTCTGGCACATATTCGGACGGCAAGTACGCTGTCACGGGCAGGTTCACTTCGACGTGGCGATGTTCGCGTAGCGGTTGCCGTTTCGCAGCGCGGACGGCATTTTCGAGTAACTGACAGTACAGCTCGTATCCCACTGAGGCGATGTGGCCGGATTGTTCGGTCCCCAGAATGTTGCCCGCGCCGCGGATTTCCAGATCCCGCATCGCGATCTTGAAACCGGCTCCCAACTCGCTGAACTCTTCGATTGCCTTCAATCGACGTGACGCTTGCGGTGTCATCGTCTTGCCATCGTCGAGCAATAAGTAGCAGTAAGCCCGATGTTTGTAACGGCCAACGCGGCCCCGCAACTGATGCAGATCGGCCAAACCAAAATTATTCGCCTGGTTGATAAAGATCGTGTTGGCGTTCGGAATATCCAGACCACTTTCGATGATTGTCGTCGCGACCAGGACATCGGTATTGCCCTGCACAAAGTTCATCATCGCCTGTTCCATCGGCTCTTCCGCCATCTGTCCGTGGACGATGTCGACGGTCGCTTCTGGAACCAGGCTGCGAATCTTGTCGGCGATCGATTCGATGTTGTAGACACGGTTATGCACGAAATAAACTTGGCCGTCGCGATTCAACTCACGAACAATCGCCGATCGGACCAGTTCCTTGTCCCAGCGACAGATTCGAGTTTCAACCGCTTGACGATCCTGAGGGGGCGTTTCCAGGTTGGAAATATCTCGCACTCCCACCAGCGACATGTGCAGCGTCCGCGGGATCGGCGTGGCCGATAGGGTCAGGACATCGACCTCCAGTCGCAAGTGTTTCAGCAACTCTTTGACTTCAACGCCAAACCGCTGCTCTTCGTCGATGACCAGCAGACCCAGATCTTTGAACTTCACATCTTTGCTGACCAGTCGATGCGTGCCGATGCAGATATCGATCGATCCGTTCAATAATCCTTCCAGCGTGTCGCGCACTTCTTTCGCCGATTTAAAACGGCTTAGCGAAGCGATGTTCAGCGGGAATTCGGCCATGCGTTCACTCAAGCTGCGAAAATGCTGCTCGCACAGCACTGTCGTTGGAACCAGGATCGCGACCTGTCGTCCGGCATCGACGGCTTTGAATGCGGCGCGCATCGCGACTTCCGTCTTGCCATAACCGACGTCACCACAGATCAAGCGGTCCATCGGACGCGCTCGTTCCATGTCACCTTTCAAATCGACAATCGCTCGAAGTTGATCGTCGGTTTCGGTGTAAGGAAAGGCCGCATCGAATTCCTGCACCCAATGGCTGTCGGGCGGACACACCAGGCCCGGCTTCATATCGCGTTCGGCCTGCAGCTTGATCATGTCCGACGCCATGTCACAAACCGCTTCGGTGACGCGTTTCTTCTTGTTGGCCCAGCTTTGGCCACCCAACTTGGAAAGTTCGGGCGCCGACTTCGCACCGCCGATGTATTTCTGGACCAGGTGAATCAATGACACTGGCACAAACATTTTGACGCCGCCGCCAAATTCGAGTGCCAGATGATCTTCGGTGTGATCCCCCTTCTTTTGCACTTCCATCCCACGAAACCGAGCGATCCCGTGCGACAGATGCACGACCAGGTCACCGGCATTCAGATCGAGGAAACTGTCGATCGCCCGCGACTCGATCTTGCTGCGTTTGACGGTCCGCTGCACGTCGGCTCGGCCGAATAATTCATTGTCGCTCAGTACGACAATTCGTTCAGTCTTCAGCCGGAACCCACGCGCGACATGCCCGACACACAATCGAATGCGGGACATCAACGGATGACCTTCCGCCCCCGCATCAACGATGAAGTTGGTCTGAACGGGTCCAGAGGGTGGCTCACTGACGACGGCGGGAGCCACCTCAGGTTCGTCGGTTTGCGGTTTCTCTTTAGCCGCACCGCGCAGAAATCTTTTCAGTCCCCCACCCGCTCCTGCCTCCATCGCCGGCCGCTGCATCAACGGACTGGGAGGAGCCGCTTGAGGCTTCACTTTCTTGACCGGCTCGGGCGGAGGTTCTGGCGTGGGTGCGACCTTGGATCGAATCGGACGGGCTTTCGGATCTTTGACCGGCATCGATTCGGCCGACGCATCTGTGGGGGGGGCCGCGAAGATTTCGACGATCAGTTCACCCAGTCGCGTCATGGCCGCTTCGTTGTGACAGGCAATCAGGACCGTTTCGTCCTGCTCCACAATGCGAGCCAATTCCTGCAACGCTTCGGCGCGCGGTCCACCGAAGCGTTCGATCGATTCCACCTGCAGATGACACGTCGGCGTTCCAACATCGGCGAGCAACGGAGCGATCGTGACATTCGCCCGTTTGGCACAGCGCTGTAATGTCGAGTCGACGCTGAACAGGCCCCGCGGATCAGCCAGCCGATCGAGGTACCGTTTTCCCTCAGCGACGATTTCGCTCAGCTCGACAAACACGACCCACGCTTCGGACGGCAACGAATCAACTGCAGAGGAATTGAGTAACGGCTGACCCGGCCGCGGGTCGGCGGGGTTCGCGATTGAGTTGGGTTCAGAATCGGGATGCGGCTCGCGCGATGTCGGGTGAATCGACAATCCCTCAGAGGACGCAGCATCCGGATCGTTGGCATCGGCCTTCTTCTTTTTTGCCGGTTTTTTCGGTTCGGGATCGGGTTCCGCTTCCGCCATTGGTGTGACGATTGTGATCGCGATCTCGTCCAGATCTTTGATCTTCCGCTGCGACTCGACGTCGAACAGCCGAATCGACTCAATCTCGTCGCCGAACAGTTCGATGCGGACCGGATCACTGACATCCGGCGAAAAGACATCGACGATGCCGCCGTGAATGCAGAATTCGCCAGGCAATTCGAGCGCCGTCACCCGCTCGAAACCGCGGCTGGTCAGCCAGGCGGTCAAGTCGTCGACATCCAGTTCGCTGCCGACCTTGATCGTCCGTGACGCCACCGTCCGTGCCTCACGGTTGGGCACCGGTTGCAATAAAGCGTGAATCGTTGTGACCACAATTCGTGGCGGAGCGATCGATTCTAGTGACCTTAGCACTCGTAATCGATTGGCCAGCACAGGGTCGATGATGCTCAACTCTTGCGGGATGGCCGCCCAAGACGGAAACAACTGCGGCTCGGTCCCGAATGCCGTCAAATCGGCCGCGAATCCATCGACGTCCTTTTCGTGCGGCAGTACGACCACCACGCTGCTGGGTGCCTGCTGGCCGAGTGCCCCCACAGTGAGCGCCGCAGAAGAACCCCAGGCACCATCAATCGTGGCCGCGCCGCCCTCGCGCAGGAGCGCAACGACATCCGCCATGCCGGGTTGAGCGAGTAAATTCGCGGGAAGATCTCCCAATTGACGAATCGAGCCATCCGTCGCAACAGCCATCCCTGTCAGTCCTTCACCAGCATCAACGCAACACCAATAGCGCAAACACCCGCATCCCGAAAAACCAACAACGGCTGTTCGGGCAGGCCACGCATCGAATTAACAGGATTGTAGAAGAGATCGCCGCGAACAGCGAGCAGCAATCCACCGCAAATGCGGTGGCGAGCAATGATGGCCTGGGCGCCTGCAATTCTTCAGCACATTATTCCCGCATGGGATCTGGTATTCCCCGGAGGGCGAAGCGGCTTTGCCTTTTAACTCTCTGAAAATCGTGGGTTTATGGGCATCCGCATGAGTTTACGGGCAAGATGCGATGCTCGGTGCAGATTGCTTCTTGCTGAGGAGTAGGTAGGCGGAGAGCAGTGTCAGTGGAATGATGATCGACCAACAGGGAACTAAAGGCGGAAACCCAGGAAGTTTTGCGAGTTGAACTCTCACAGTCGGGTCAAACTCACCAGTATCCCAATTGGCGAATCGCCCTCCAAGCCTATATCCACCTATAGTGGCGAGGTAACCTTCATCATCAAATTGGGTATCCGCTCCCAACGAGTGTGAATGCCAAAACGATTGCGGAGCATGTCGAATACCGCAGCCGAACAATCCGTTTACGAACATAGCCATACCGACGAACCAGAAGCCGCGATTGCGGCATAATCCGCGAGATCCGCGTATGCCATCCATAAAACACGAATTGATCAGCGGCCGATTCGCTTCTAACCCACGCGCCAACAGAAAAGCACGCCACCAACAAAGTGATCACACCAACTTTGCGTTTCCATCCTGGAAAGAATTCGGGCATCGACTCTCCTCACAGTACGAACAAACCCCAGTTTATCGCTGGGGCTGTTCTGTTTCGAGATCTGTTGACAACATTGGCGATCTCGGCATCACGCCATCAGGCCCAGTTATTCCTTTGACGTCGATCAAGCAAACAATGGCAAGCGGGTTCACGCGTGGGCCTTCGAAGGCGAGTGCGACCCGGCTCTCTGTGTTAGCAACACGTTCACCATGGAATGGCCGCCTCGATCAGGACGGCAAATGGAATTCCCTGAAATCGACAAAGCGGCGTTTTTCGACGTCTCAATGGCTCGATGGAAGATCAATGCTGGACAGATTTCGTTGATTGATGAACTTGTTGGGATTGCTTCGGCGTGACGCCGATTAATGGCGAAGAGGCTACGGCACATGGAATGTGTCTGCTACTTTGGTCAACCATCGTACGCACGTTCTTCGCGTGGCAGGTCGTCGACTCGCCAGCCGCCGCCGAACAATCGCAAGATACGTCCCGGCCGGTAGCCTTCGAGCAGGATATCGGGCTGAAATCGCAGTTTCGTGCCGCTTTGGCCGGGGCTGGCAACTCCTTCGATGAATTCGATCACCGGGCCTCGAGCACAATCGTTAAGCTGGTCGTGCGTTCGCAGATCCTGGTTCGCGACGGCGGCTGCGATGATGTGTTTTTGGCCGAAACCGTTCTTAAGCGTTGGATCGAAGCCCGCAAACAGCGTGACCGTCACGATCTTCTGCTGATTGTCGACGGCTTCGACCTGACAGGCCAATCCGTGCTCGCGCTGGTACTGGCGATGGACTTCCAATTGAACCGACGTCGCGACATCTCGGGAGATCGAGTCGATCCAGATGTCAGTGCATCGTCCTGGTCCCTTCAGCGTGCAGACGGTGAGATTGATCAGAACCAACTGACCGGTCGCCAGGTCCTTCAGTTCGCCGAATTCGCGGCCTTTCCAGACACGCGTCGCTGGCGTCAGTTCGAAAATCGTTGGTTTGGCGTCGGCCTGCTGATCGGTGGAGTGAATGCCGGTCACGGTCAGCGTCCGTTTGTTCAAGTCAACCGCGTCGATACGCCATTCTCGATGTTGCGACTGCTGATGGTTGAAATCATCTTCGAACGACAACACCTGCGAGAAGACTTTCTTGTTGCCCTGCTGCTCTTCGTAAAACTGGCCATGCAGATGAGTGCCCAGCGGGACATCGCGCAGTTCAGCCGGTGCACCGTGGTACTTGATGGTCGCATACGGCAATAGCGTGAAATTCAGGGCCTGGTCGTAGTCGTCAGTGCGTTGAGACCCATCGCGATCAACGCGGATCGCGCCGGTGCGATTGATGTGGTCGAGTTTGATCAGTTCGCCCGATATCGCATGAGCGGAATTCGGTGGCGGGAACTGGCCCGGCTTCAACTGGTACCACGGCAATTTGTCATCGCCGCCGTCCGTCCGAAACTGAGTCTCTTGCGCTGACACTGCCTGCGTAATGATCAGCAGACATCCGACCAACATCCATCGCCACACTCGCATCGTCATCTCCTGGCCACCGTCAGGCCAACAGGTCTGTAATCGGTCCCAGGCTGTCGACAAATCGTTCGGTGTTGACCTGCATCTTGTTCATGATCGTCAACAACAGGTTGGTCAATCGAGCATTCCCATCGACGGGCGAATGACACAGATGATAGTGTCCACCCGCGTTGGCCAGATCGTATTTACCGATCTTCGGCAGGTTGTAATCGATGTGCTGTCCATGCTTCAGTCCAAACGATTTCCCACCAGCCAGAATCGTCGGCAGGTTGGCGTTGCCGTGACTGTGACCATAGCTCATGCCGCTGCCAAACAAGACCATCGTCCGGTCCAACAGCGATTCGTCACCGTCCTGAATCGACTGCAACTGATCCAGAAAGTAGGCGAACTGCCGCGTCAGGAAGGCATCACTGCGACTCAGCCGCGCCATGATCTCGGGATCGCCGCTGTGGTGCGACAATTCATGACGGCTTTGACTGATGCCGATTTCGGGGATGGGCAGACCGTTGCTCTCGCTACCGCTCATATAGGTCACAACGCGCGTCATGTCGGTTCGCAGCGCCAGCACAATCAAGTCGTACATCGTGCGGTAGTATTCACCCGCCTGCGAACGCGGCACATCACGAGCCACCTTGGCCGTCGTTTCGGCATCGACCTTTGGCTTTGGCACATTTAGCCAGGCATCCAGTCGTTCGGTGCGAACTTCGACTTCACGCACGGAGCTGAGATACTCATCCAATTTGATGCGGTCTTCCGTTCCCAGTTGACGTTTCAGCGAACGAGCATCCTCGAGCACCGTGTCGAGCACGCTGTGACGCCGATCCAATCGTCGACGTCGCACTTCGATGCCGCCGGGTTCCTCTCCAAACAAGCGAGTGAAGACCGTCTTCGGATTGTCGTCGGCCGGCAGCGGAATACCATCACCGGACCAGGCCAGTGTCGATGCATTCTGCGGCTGCCCCACGCCTGAGGCGATCGACAGCTCCAGTGACGCGAAACGCGTTTTCGGCGACGTCACTTCCGCGATCAATTGGTCGCAGGACACAGTGTTCTTGTAGCTGCCGCCTTCCATTGAAATCCTGGCTGCTGTCAGCCAGGTATCGGCGCAAACATGAGCCTGACCGATTCCACCAGGATGATGCAGCCCGCTGATCGGCGTGATGTTGTCACGATGCTTTTCCAGCGGTTTCATCGGCTCGCTGAACTGGTAGTCACGCCCTGCCGAAGTAAGCTGCCAGGTGAGCACGTTGACGCCATTGGGAATGTAGACGAACACGCTACGGCGCGGTTTGTCGGCTGGCTCAGCAGCGGACACTCGTCGCGGAATCATGCCATTCAACAGTGGCAAGGCAATCGCAGCACCGGCCCCGCGGAGAAATCGCCGCCGATCGATCAGCCAATCATTCGTCAAGATGGCGCTCATAGATTTGTGCTCTTTACGAAATGCGCGTGGTATTGAAACAGTCTACAGATTTCCTCTGCCGTATCGCATTCTTGATGTTACTTGGAATCATTTTTTCCGCGTTGCTCCAGGACCCCGATAGCCTCTGCAGCAGCTTCGCGCACGCTTCGATAGGGATCCGATTTCAGTTTATTGAGGCAATTGATCGTGCTCGTGGACGCGGTCGCAACCTGTTGCAGCGCTCCAATTGCTCTCAACCGGACAAGCACTCGTTCGTCCTGCGCCGCGACTTCCAACGCTGGCACGGTGCTACTCGCAGAGGAGCCCAACAATTCGATGGTGTAGGCTGCTCTCGCCCGCCTGCCGGGATAACTATCTTCCAAATCTTGCGATAGGTAGAACAGGTCAATCTCTCGATCTTCCGCCGTACGATCTAATACGTTCTGAACGATCTCTGGAACCTGCCTGGCGAACTTCGCGAGGGACAAACGTTCGCGAGCGGACGGACCGGCGGCGTTCAGTAATTCAACGGCAAACCTGATGTCAGAAGGATACCAAGAGTTTGAAGTTGTGGAATCGAGATCGTCTCCAAATGGGAGCAGTATTTCGTCAGCACGACTTCCCAAAATGGCAACTACGTTTTTGGGAAGTTCACTATGAAATGGTGAATTCGAATCGCACCGGGGAATTCTTAGTCCCATGCTGAGTATGGCGAGGCAATCTCGATCCATCGGATCGAGTTGTGCAATCGCCCAGGCGGCAGCCAGTTGCAGTTCCGTGGGCGAATCGTCTTTTGTTCGCATTGCCGCTTTCAGTGCATCCAGGGCAACTTCAGCACCTTTTCCTGCTTTTCCTAACCCTCGTGCTGCGATTGCCCGTGGATCGTTCAACTGAGCTCCCTTGGCTCCTGGCTCTTCGGTAACAACCCATACTTCATCGTTCAGAACTTCACACAGTGACTTGATCCATGGACCACGATCCTGGTCCAACTGTGCCAGTGCCGCAGTCGCAGCCGTACGGTGAAGCGTGGCCTCGTAAGTCGACGGGATGTTTCGATCTTCAAAAAACATCCTCCCTTCAGGCTCTTTTGTCGAAGCTCTTTCAGCTTCCTTCGTCGCTCGTTCGAACTCGCTTCTTAAGAAGGGAATCGCAGCTACGTGGCCGGACGCCCCAAGAATGGAACAGGCATCAATCGTGTATTCACCCTGCTTATCTCGGAAAAGAAAGCAGACCGCAGGCGCCGATCGCGCGGCACGCGGTCCCATTTCCACCAGCTTTTCGAGGGCGATCTGGCAAACACTGGTTGGGCAAAAATCGCCGTGTTTTTTGCGGTCGCGAATTGCAAGAGACAAGGTGGGAACGACGAGATCATCGGCTGCATCGACTTGAACCAGTGCCAATATTGCACGCTCTCGAACATCAGGGTCAGCGTGTGTCGTGGCGGTCTTCGCCAGAGTCTCGGCTAGCGGCCTGGCGCGCTGGCCCAGATCGCCGATCCTGTCGGCCGCTGTGACGGCGATGTCTTTATCGGAAGAAGAGAGAGCTGTTTCCAGCGCGGCTAAATCGCTCAATTTCGATAACACAAGGCGCGCAGCCTGCCTGACGTTTGCCTCATCATCATTCAAGAGCGGCAAAACACTGAGCGATAATTGGTCAAGGTCATATTCCAGATTCACGATAGCCAGCAACACCGATCGTCGAACTTCATGTCGACCATGTGCCATCGCTTTTCGCAAAGTAGGAAATGACTCCGCATTCATTTCGACGAGTGTACGCGCGGCTTGAGAACGGACTTCTTCGCTCGAATTGTCGGATTCGAGCAGCTGATAAACAGCGACTTGAGCTAGGCTGGCTTCAGGCCCAATGCTGCCGACATCCATCAGGATCAACTCGGTCTGTCTGCCGCTTGCCAAAGACAAATCCTTCAGCAGTTCCCTCGCACGATCTTCCAATTCGCCAGCCAGCAAATTCTTATCAGGCAAGATCGCAAGCATTGCGACAACGAGCGTTGGAAGGAATCGTCTCAAACGCATTTCAACGGCCTTGAAATAGGTCTGAAAGCAGCAACGCTTCCACGATCGTCCCAAGTCGAAAATCGTTTTTGCTGCTCTGTTCTGCCAGCTTCGACAATTGCTCTCGGTCATCAATCGTCATCGCTCGTCGTAAGGCATAGGTCGACAGTTTTTCGATGAAGGCTGCGTTGAACTTAGGCAAATCGGCCAACAGGATTTGTTTCAGCCCGTCTGCGTTCGTAAACTTGCGACCGTCGATCAATTGGCCACTTGCATCGACAGGTGGATTGCGGCCGTTGCCGTCGGTCACTGCTTCCTCTGTTCGCCAACGTCCGATCGCGTCGTAGTTGTCGAACGCGAATCCCAATGGGTCGATCTTGCGATGACAGGCGGCACAATTGGCGTCGTTCTGATGTGCGGCCAGCTTCATCCGCAGTGTTGCCTTCGGCTGTGTCGCAGGCGTCGGCTCGACGGGTTTGACGTTCGCCGGTGGAGGCGGTGGCGACTGACCGATGATCGATTCCAACAACCACTTGCCACGGTGAACCGGACGATGCCGAGTTCCATCCGACGTGAGCGTCAGGATGGATGCCTGTGTCAGCAAGCCGCCGCGATGGTCGGCGGGTCTCAGCTTAATCGGCGTGAATCGATCTTCGACGACGCCAGGAAACTGATAGTGCAACGCCAGTCGCGCGTTACACATCGTCCAGTCTGACTGAATGAACTCCCGCAGGCTCAGGTTGTCCTGCAACACGCGATGAAAGAATCCGACAGTCTCGGCAACCATGCTTTTTTGCAGGTAGTCGTCGTAATCGGGATACAGTTTCTTGTCCGGCGGAAACATGCCGACGTTGCGCAACTGCAGCCATTGCCGGGCAAACCCCTGACTGAATCGTTCGATCCTGGGATCACGCAGCATCCGTCGGACCTGTGCCCGCAAGACGTCTGGTTCATGCAACTTGCCCTCGCGTGCCAGCAACCTCAATTCGTCATCCGGCATCGTATTCCACAGGAAGTAGGAGAGTCGCGACGCCAGTTCCCAGTCATTGATCCGACGCAGATTGGAATCCGATGACCCTTCAACGATATAGAAGAAATCTTTCATGCACAGGACGGCCAACATCGCAGTTCGCATCGCCGCCGGTGGCGATTCACCCTTGGCGATTTCCGCATTGAGCAAAGCCAACAGCCGTTCGATCTCTGCTGGCCGCGCGGGTCGCCTGAGGGCTCGTTCGAGGAATCGCGAGAGCTTTTCAGACGCCTGCGCCGCATCGTTGTTTGCCAGTGTGTACTGCTGTTGAGCTGGCGTCGGGAACGATGCGAGGACCGGGCCTTCCCATTCGACCCAATCGACGATCAGGAACGGTTCGATCGGTTGACCTTCTTCATCGGTCAGTTTTCGCTGCCAGGGGAAGCGTCCTTCCTTGAGGCTGAAGAATGGCTTGGCTCCGCTTCGTCCGGCTCGACCCAGGTTCGATGGCGCGGGGACGTCGTTGGTCGTCCGGATGACGTGTGTTCCAGCGGTGAAATGAACCAGGAACTCGACCGTGATCGGCTGATCTTCCGGAGCGATCACGTCTTGCTCGTGCAGCATACGATCGAGATCGGCGGCGTAGACCGTCAGATGAGGGGCGCGGCCGCCGGGCGGTTTCAGTCCGCTCAATTTGATCCGCACCTTGTAGTCGCCGGCGACCGGGATGTTCAGGTGCTGTACCGAACCGGGATGTCCGGTAAATGTGCTGCCGCCCCAGACATCCAGTCGTACTTTGTCCCACAGTCCTTGCTCGACCAATTTTTCCTTGTCGCGGATGTAGCGGAAGTAGGACGGATCCCAACGAACCACCGTCTTCTGTGGTTCGGTCTCGGGAAATGCTTCGGCCAATACCGCTTCTGCTGCGGCAAAATATTTCTCGACGTGCGCTGGCGACAATGACAGGACCGAACCGATGCGTTCGAATCCATGCCAGTTGGGATCTTCGGGCAACGCACTGGGATCGGTCGCATCGAAGTGGACACCCAGCAGGTCATAGATCGTGTTGGCATACTCTTCTCGAGTCAGCTTCTGAAACGTAACTCGTTCACGTTTGGCCAGCCGAGCCGATTCGCCTTCCTTGATTCGCGCATTCAACCAGTCAGCAATCCGAGCGGCCTCGTCAGCACTTGGCTGGGGTTCATCCGGCGGCGGCATTTCGCCCGAGCTGATCCGATACATCACATCGCCCCAATGCATGGCTGAACCACCGCCGACGAAATCGCGTGACAGCGTGTCGATTCGCAATTCACCCTTCTGCAGAGTGTCACCGTGGCAACGCAGACAGTATTTGGCGAGAAACGGCAGGATCGCCTGATCGAAACTGTCGGCCTTTGTGGAAGACGCGGCTGTATTTTGGGACGCTGCAACGGCAGGCGGCTCATCGGCGACAGAGGGCAGTGACATCGCGCTCGTCGCCCAGACGATTAGTATGATCAACAGCACCCGTTTCAAACGTTGCGCAGTCGGCATTATTCGGAAGACTCGCCCAAGCTGGTGAGGTTCATCAAACAGCAGGTATCAGCCAATCCAGTTTAGTCCCCAAATCCGGGTCCGGTACAGTTCGGCTGCGGAAAGTCACCCTGTTTGACAGCAGTTCCCGTCGCGAATCCCTGCCAGCAGGCGGATTTGAGGTTCGGTCGATTCGTTCATGGAACTCTTCGGTTCCTGGTGTCGGCTGGACTTGAAGATCCGGTGATTGCTGCCGAGGATAACTTGGCAATTACGAAACGTGGCGTTCATCATCTGATCAACTCTGGAGTCTGCTGTGATGCGGCATCGCTTCTGTCTGCTTTTTTTGATGTTCCTCCGCGTGGCTGGTTCACTCGCGGCTCAAGAATCGGGGCCCAAGGTTTGGGATCGGCAGATTGCGGCTCAGCCGTTTGACACGCAGCCGTTCTATCAGGTGCAGATTCCTGACTGGCTGCAGAAAACGGTTGGTTGCGGGTACACGCTGTCGGTGATGGATACCGCCGCTCGGACCGAGGCAGCCAGACATGGCGTAACGATCAGCGAGATGGGGTTTGTTGATCCATTCTATGCGTATTACGACAGCAAGTTGCTTAAGCGACGCAACCCGCATGTGACACTGGAACAACTCGACAAGAACATCGCCGAGTACAAAAAACTGGGTGTACGGATTCTCGGAGTTTATCCACCCTGCCTCCAAGGTGAAGTCTATGAAGAACATCTCGACTGGCGGCGGATCGACACGAACACCACCACGATTCCGCAGATCGATATGCAGAAGTTCCCGCACGGAGGCATGCTGTGCCTGTTGGGTCCATATGGCGATTTCTTCATCGATGTGCTGGCCGAAATTGTCACCAAGTTTCCCGATGTGGATGCTTTCAGTTTTGACGGCCTGCATTATGGCGGCGTCTGTTACTGCGAACATTGTCGCAAGAACTACCGCGAGGAAACCAAGGCGGAAATTCCCAATCCCGATCTGAACGATGCCGCCTTCCGACGCTATCAGCACTGGGCGGATCGGCGGATGGAGAATCTGATTCAGCGGATGCAAGTTCGGCTGAAAACATTAAAGCCATCGATTGCGCTCGTCACGTGGACGACGAATGCCGGCCGCTGGGGCCATTTTCTGTCGATCCCGCGCAACATGCCGACTCGAATGAACCTGCTGCTCGATGCGCCCGATCAGGAGTTCTGGCTCGACGAAACCAATCGCGGTACCACGATCGTGCCGGCGTTCGCCAATGCCTATATCTGGGCGACAACCAATCATCGCGTTGCCTTCAGCGAACCGTACATCCTGAGTCACGGCAACCCGTATGGAAAGGATTCATTTCCGGCGCACGAGATTGAACGGCGCATGATGCTGGCCCTGACTTACGGCGCCAGCCCCAGTATTGCCGTCATCCAGCCAAAATACCTGCAGCAGGATTTGTACGCCGTGATGGATCAGGTTCAGAAGCGGAAGCCGTGGCTGACTTCGAAACAACCCGAGGCCTGGGCGGCGATGCTGATGTCCGACAATACGCGCAACTTTTATGGACGTTCGGCAGGTCGAGTCGAAGAGCGTTACATGGCGAATGTACTGGGGACGTTCCGCGCCTTTCAGGAAGAACACTTGCCAGTCACAGTGATCAACGACTGGAATCTGAACTCCGCCGACCTGGCAAAATATAAGGTTCTCGTGCTGCCGAATGCCGCTTGCCTGGATGCCCATCAGACGGCCGCGATCGAACAATTCGTTGCGAATGGTGGTGGACTGGTTGCCAGCCTGGACACCTCACTGTTCAACGAGTTTGGTGATCCGCAAGACAACTTCTCGCTCGCTAAGGTGCTGGGCGTCGACTATCAGGGTCTGCCCGACAACAAGCCTGCAACTGCGCAGGACTTGGATGTGAACTTTGCCAAATCGATCGGCGCCGATTACTGGGAGAAGCGGAAGAGTGTGTTTGATTTCCAGCAGGATGTCGAATCGTTCTTGAACCTGGGTAAAATGCGATCGTACGTCGGCCCTGACCTGGTGACGTTTAAAGGGCCGGCTGTCAAAGTGGCTGTTCGTGATCCTGCCGCCAAGGTCGTCGCCACGATGACGGACAAGGCGGGTGGCGACTCACCGCGGCATCCGGCCATAATTTCGCGCACGCACGGCAAAGGTCGTGTCGTCTATTTTGCCAGTGGATTGGACGCCGGGTATTACCTGTATGCGTACCCATACGAGCGTCTGGCACTCGTCCATGCCACACGCTGGGCCGCACCGACGGCGCAACCCGTGACGATCACCGCACCGATGTGTGTGCACTCGACCGTCATGAGGCAACCAGTCGAGGGAGATGAGCGCTTGATAGTCCACCTCTTCAGTGATCTGAATACAACGGCCGCTCATGCCTTCCCCAACGATGATGTGCCGTTACGAGAGGAAGTCGTGCCGATCCACGACATCGACGTCGCATTCGGACCCCAGTACCGGTTCCGCCGGATTCATCTGGAACCGCAAGGCACGGATCTGGAACTGAAACAGACTCCAGCCGGAACGAGTGTCAAGGTACCCCGATTGGACGTACATACCATGGTGGTCGGAGAATTGGAGGCTGTTCGGTAGACCTTAAGGATCGGCATCGAATCGGACGGGACGGCACGCAGACACGAACCAGACGATTTCGGAGCGAATCAAGACTGTGCTTTGTCGAAGAGAAACACGACTTGGTCGAGGACTCCAAAGATCGTGACACTCAATTCCAAGCCACATCCTCGCTTCGTGACGCCCATTAATCTCACGCAAACTTCGACCCGCGTCGCGCCTACCTATTCTGATGCCATCACGCGACGCGGACAAAAGCCGCCCGTGGCGGCCCCGTGGTGGCCTTTATCAAATTCTCATTTTGACGGGTCGAGAAGGATTCGGGGGATTGGTATTCTGGATTGAGCCCTTCCATCCCTTTTGGATTCTTGTCGAGACGCGTGACATGTGGTTTCTGGCAGAAATGGATCGTGCCTATCATATGGATCCGGAACTGGTCTGGCTGACCATCTTTATCGAACTGTTCATGACGTCCATGACACTGTTTTACACAGTGTTTCTGATCTGGATGCTGATTCACTGTTATCGAAACGAGCCGGATCGGCAGTTCTGGATCTGGATTCTCTTGATCGCTCAGCCGATTGGCGCGATCGCGTACCTGGTCTTGCGATACATTCCGTCGCACGAGTTTCCGACCCCGTCCTTCATGCGGCGGTGGACTCGAGGCCGCGAGTTGACGCGGTTGGAAACGGCCGCGGCACAGATCGGAAACGCTCATCAGTATGTCCAATGGGGTGACGTGCTGCGCGAGGTGGGCCTGCACGATCAGGCGAGTGAGGCTTACAGTAAGGCGCTGGAAAAGGACGCTCAGAATTTGCAGGCGCTATGGGGTTCGGCGCTGGTGGCCGTGCATCAGAAGCGGCATCAGGACGTCCGTGAGTTCACCCGGTTGGTGCTGCTGAAGGATGCGCAATACAAATTTGGCGACGTGTCGCTGGCCCATGGTCGAGCACTGAATGACCTCGACGAGAAAAAGTCGGCGCGCGAGCACATGGAGCAGCATGTCAAACGCTGGCGACACCCCGAAGCGATGTATCTGCTGGCGAAGTTGTCGGCTGGCCAGGGAGACTCTGCCGCGGCTCGAAAGCACCTGCAGGCTTTGATTCAGGACATCAATGGCTGTCCCACGGCGATCGCTCGCAAGTACGGCCGGTGGAAAAGCCTGGCCCGGCAGATGCTGCGAAAACTGCCGGTTTGACCCGGCCGCGGGTCGGCGGGGTTCGCGATCGAGTTGGGTTCAGAATCGGTGAGTCGCTCGCGCGTTGAAAACGGGTGACCCGGCCGCGGGTCGGCGGGATGCGCGATTGCGTTGGGTTCAGAATAGCCTGATGGCTCGCGCGTTGCGGTTGACCCGGAGGCATCGTTCTCACTCCGCTGATTTTCAGAACTTGAATGAAATCAGCGCAGACGGATCAATCGGCTCTTCCGATGCGATCGTCGAGTCGTTGATGTTCGTTACAAGCGCTGCGGCAGGCATCTTGGGCGAATGCGTCTACCAGTGGTGAAGCCTTTCCGATATGTGAAAAGGCATCATCTGTCTTGCCGAAGGGATTCGGCCGAGGTGGTGCACGTCACCAGCCGAATTGAACCAGAATGTCACGGACGATTTTCGCTCTCTGCGCGGCAACTCTGCTCTCCGGTTGCCAGTGTATGGAATTGATGACGAACCGCATCTCGATCCTGACGGCCCGTGCTGAGACGCTGGGTCCGCAATCAAGATCGTGCCAAGGCTGCGACAATTGTACGCCTCATCGTCCCTATAGTTGCGGCTATCACGCGTGTTGGGACGACATGATCACGCAGCACACGGCCCACAAGTGCGCGTTTCGAGATTTGAAAATCTATCGCCAGCAATGCGGCGGACCGATCTCGCACCACTTCAAGATGGGGTTCATTCAGGCATACGAAGATCTGGCGATGAATCGACAACCGTCACCACCTGTGATCCCGCCAGAGAAGTATTGGAACGCCTATTACCGCTCTTGTGCAGGTCAGCCCGATGTGGATGAATGGTTCGCCGGCTACGACGCGGGCCTCGACATGGGCTGCGACGGCGGCGTTGCACGGTTCCATGAAATCTACTTGAACCGAGGAGGCGCCGATCCGGTACAGACCAACGGATTCTCGTCCGGAGCAACCGCATTCAATCCAAATCAACAGCCGATTTCGCAACCTTCACCAACGCCAGTGCCAGCACCGCAGGGATACCCGCCCGCGATGAATGGATACCCGCCAGTGCCGCACGGCTATTCGCCAACGATGCAGGGTTATCCACCAGTGTCGAACTTCGGTCCCGTGCAGACGGATTATTGATTGAAACGATTCTGGTTCCCTGTGGTTCCCCCAAGGAATCTGCTCACCTACCCCGACAGGCCCGACAGGGGTTCAATCGCAAAGCCCAAGGCCGTGAGCACACGCGAGCGCGCCCTGGGTCGTCTGTATTTCAGTACGGTCTTACGCCAACGGCGTTACATCAACCTGTGGATATCTATGCGGTATCGGAACATTTCGATTCGGATTCATGAAATCGGGTCGTGATTGCCCGTTCTACTGAAAACTCGCCTTATGGCGCGTGCGGTACTTCACAATCCACTAGTCCCAAACGTAGCGTTCGTCGCACTCCAAACCGTACTTCGCCAACAGACGTCGAAACTCATCCTGGAACGTTGCCTTGGCATGATGTTTCTCTTGATTCGTGATGTAGGATCTCAATTGATCAACGTGACTTGGGCTGACCGAGAATGCTCCGTATCCAGTCTGCCAATGAAACTGTTGCATTGAAGATCGATTCAGCTTCAGCCATTTCGAAGATTCGCGTTTGATTTCCATGATCAAATCAGCGACCGAAATGGATCTACCAAGACGGCCGAGGATATGAACGTGATCCGCCATGCCGCCAACAACCAGAACTGGGCAGCCCTGGTTGTTGCAGATCCCTCCCACATAGTTGTGCGTTTCGGCGCGAAGATCAGGATCCTAAGAAATGGAAATCGTTCCTTGGTCGAAAACACGAGATGAAGATAGATCTGCGCGAGGGATTGCGGCACGTCGGATGCTCCAACAGAGAGTACCGGAATACGTTTCAATTCGACCGATCAACGAACGCCATCGCGCGTTCATTCAATCCTCTGCATCAGATAAGCACGCACGGAATCTCACTTTCAAACGCTGAATGATGTAACGCCGTTGGCGTAAAACCTTGCTGACATACAGACGACCCAGGGCGCGCTCGCGTTGCTCGCGGCCCTTGGGCTTTGGGATTTAACCCCTGTCGGGATAGATGAATCCAAACGCGACATCCTCGCGGATCGGATTTGCCACTCAGTCACTCTTCAGCCGATGATGTTCGACAACATCAAGGTCGACTTCAATTCCCAATCCAGGGCCGGTGCGTAGCGTTGTGAACGGGCCCTCGATTTTTAATGGATTTTTGGCGATGGACAGTTCGTGGTAGTCGGGGCCCAGCAGGTCGCCGGGATAATGTTCGATTTGCATGTTCGGTGTCGCGACAATGAAGTGCGCCATCGCTGCTGTGGCGAGATCCCATTCGAGGTTCGAGCCGATTGAGCAGGCAATGCCGTGCTGTGCTGCAAGAGTCGCGATGTCGCGGGCTTTGCGAATGCCGCCGTTCTTGCCGGGATACAGACTGATCGCATCGCAGCACTGATGCTGGATCAATTCCTGAGCGTGGACCAGATCGAAACAGCTTTCGTCGGCCAGGATCTTGGAGCCGGTTTCACTGCGTACTTTTTTCAGACCCGTATAGTCACCCGGTGGGATCGGTTGTTCAACCAGCGTCAGTCGGCAGTCGTCTAATTCGCGAATGCAGCGGATCGCGGTCTCGACATCCCATCCGCCGTTGGCATCGATCGTCAAGGCGATGTTCGGACCAATCACTTCGCGGACGATTCGCACGCGTTCGACATCCTCACGCGGTCCGGTACCGACTTTCACTTTGATGGTCGTGAACCCAGCGGCGATCAATTCGGCCGCTCGTCGACGTGCTCGTTCGGGATCGTAAGCGCCCAGCGAGAATCGACTGCGAATCGTTAGTGGTCGACAGGCCCCGCCGAGTAACTCATACACCGGTTTGCCTGCGGCTTTGCCGCGAATATCCCAGCAGGCCATCTCAATGGCAGATTTGGCAAACCAGTTTCCGACCGCCACAGCGTCGAGACGGCGGTCGAGTTCAACAATGTCATCAACCGAACAGCCGGTGACTGCAGGCGCCAAAACTTCGTCGACGATGGCCTGTGCGCCACGACAAGTCTCGCCGCTCCAGCGCGGTGTTACGGTGGCTTCACCCCATCCGTCCGGACCGTTGTCCGCGAAGACACGGACCAGCAGGAAATCGGAGACATCATGGCGGCCCAAGGCCGAGATCATGCGGCGTTCGGCCTTCAGCGGGATGCGGACTGGAATCGACTCAACGCGGGTGATCTTCATGCTGGGCTCCCTGGGATTATTCCGAATGTACCACCGATGCGGCTGACATTCCCCTGTGCTGATGCGACATTTCTCGCGTGTTGTGGACGGTAGTTGGGTCGATTACGATGGCGGGATGAATCGCAATCAACCACCCTCTTCGCCTCGTTCTGGTCCCCCATCGCGCGGTCGGCGCACGCCGTCACGCCCGTCGGTTCGAGTCAGCCGCGAATTGCTCGAACAACAACCGATTTATCCGCCCGAAGATCGACGGCTGCCGCAGATCGAAGTCCGCATGGGCGGCGCGCTGTGGCATCCGTTCGTGTTCCGAAAAAGGCTGGGCGAGATCTCGCGCGATGCTCAACCAGGCGATCTGGTCGAACTGGTTGGGCCGAATCGCGAACGGCTGGGATATGGTCTATTCAATCCGGAAGCGGAAATCGCCGTTCGTGTGTTGCGCGTCGGCCAGCATCGGCCCGATGAAGCCTGGTGGAGCGAACGACTGGCTCAGTCTGTGGCGCTACGGCGTGAGCTATTGCAGTTGGATCAGGTCACCGATGCCTATCGCGTAATCCACGCCGAGGCTGACGGATTCCCCGGACTGGTAGTCGACCGGTTCGGTGACGTGCTCGTTGCCGAATGCTTTTCGCTGGGCATGTATCAAAGAGCCGAATCGATTATCGCTCAGTTGGAACCCATGCTCGGCACGAAGCATGGAGTCTTGCGAGCCGCTCCGATGTCGCAAGATCACGAAGGGTTCACGGCAGACCCGTATGGATCGGCCGAGGTTCCCGCGCGTCTGACCGTTCAGGAACACGGCTCGAAGTTTCGCGTGAACTTTGCGGGTGGACACAAGACCGGCTTCTATTGTGACCAGCGCGACAACCGCAAACAGTTAACCGAATTCTGCCGCGGCAAATCGGTGCTCGATCTGTGCTGCTACACCGGCGGGTTTGCAATCCAGGCGAAACGGCTCGGTCAGGCGGGCGATGTGACCGGCGTCGAATTGGACGAAGAGACCGTGGCGCTGGCGCGCGAGAACGCGAACCTGAATCACCTGAAGATCAACTTCGTGCAGGCCGAGGTCTTCGGGTATATGCGCGATATGCTCCGCAATCAGCGCAAGTTCGATGTCGTGGTCCTCGATCCGCCCAAACTGATCCGATCACGTCACGAAACAGAAGAAGGCCGGCACAAGTATTTCGACCTGAACCGACTGGCAATGCAATTGGTGAACCCCGGCGGATTGCTGCTGACATGCAGTTGTTCCGGGATGCTGGACATGGCCGAATTCACCAAGGTCGTTTCTGCGGCACCGGAAGTGGGACGTCGAGCCCAAATCTTGTCGAAAGGCGGGGCGGCGGCTGACCACCCAATCTCGACGAATTGCCCTGAAACGGAGTATCTGAAGACGATCTGGGTCCGACTGGACTGATGCCTTGCCGAAGTCAGTGATTGGCATCGACGCCAATTGCTGTGGCAGTCGCATAGTTTTTCGTGTGCGAAATTGTGATCAGGATCTCGACAATGCCCAACCGCTCAGCCACCTCGCGAGTGGTGCCGGACAAGACGATAAATGGCTGGCCGCTCGGCTTGGTTCCGACTTCAATATCCGTCCAGCCAACTTCGTTGGTGAATCCCGTTCCCAGCACTTTCATGACCGCTTCTTTGGCGGCCCAGCGTCCTGCGTAGTGCGGCGCCGGTTCACGTCGCGGCTGGCAATGCGCAATCTCGGCAGGTGTGAAAACTCGCGCCAGAAAGTGGTCACCGTGATCGGCCATCATCTTCGCGATGCGATCCACTTCAACAATGTCCGTCCCCAGCCCAATGATCATGACGGCTCCGATGGTGGGAACGACGTTGTATTTCGAACCGGCTGAAGAGTGTGGCTTGAGACCCAGATACTCGACGCCATCGCCGCGATCAGCTCGCCACACCAGAATAGTTCCGCCCAGGGGATCGTCCATTTCCCCAAGGGACTGATTCGTCGGACCAGATGCCGGCGAAAGTCGAACAACGGCGACCGCTCGATTTGGATCACGTCGTTCTCGTTGATGTTTTGCGTTTTCATTTTCTGAATCAGTCTGGCCTCAAGCGATTCCTTGGCGAATTGCGAGGCCGACTTCAATTCGATGCGACACGTCTCCCAGGTCGACAATGCCAATCCACCGAGTGTCAGCATCGCCGCGACGATCATCATCGTCCAACGAGACGGAGTCACATCCAGCTTTTCAGCCAGTCGAACCAGCAGCCAGCCGACCAGCAATCCGAACGCAATCGAATACAGGCCGATCAGTCGAATGCGCGGCGGCGCGTAGGCAGCGGTGATCGCCAGCGCCCCGGTCGCCAGCAAACAGGCCGCCAGCCAGGTCATCAATGACGAGAAAGGCTGCGGCGATCTCGAACGATGAGCGGTGGACGGAGCATCGTCCATCACTTTTCCTCAAAACTGACTCGCGGATTTACGATGACATACATGATGTCAGAAATCAGGATCCCGACCAACGTCAGGACGGCCGACAGCATCAATGTGGTCATCACCATGTCGTACTCACGATGCAACACACTTTCGTAGGACAACCAACCCATTCCCGGAATGTTGAAGATCACTTCGATGATCACGCTGCCTCCGACGAGAAATGGCAACAGCGAAGCCAGCAGTGTGATGACCGGGAACAGGCTGTTTCGCAGGGCATGCACCAAGATAACTCGACCCTTGCCGCACCCTTTCGCCTCGGCGGTACGGATATAGTCCTGGCGAACGATTTCCAGCATTCCGGCTCGCATCTGGCGACTGACATAGGCCAGCCCTCCGTACGTCAGGCACAGGATCGGCAACACGATATGCTGGCCGTAGTCGCCCAATCTTCCAAAAGACGACAGCGAATCGAAATCGCGCGATTGCAGTCCCATGATGGGCCAGGGGGTCAGTTCGAGACCAACGAACTGTTCGATACGGCCGAGGAAGAGAGAGAACCATTTCTCCATCACCAGTTGTCGCAACAACTCTGCCACCCAGAATGACGGCAAGCTATATAAGACGAATAACACAAATGTCGAGATTCGATCAAAAACCGATCTCGGGTACGCCGCGCTGTAAATTCCCAGAGGGATCGCAAGCAAGTAGATCAAACAGAACACGATGGAATTCAACAGAACGGTGACTTTGAGGGATGCCCAAAGTTCCTTCCAAATAGGTTGTTCCGATTGAAAGGAGATCATGTCTCCCTTCGCCAGACGGTTCAGGAACAATCCAAACTGAGCGACCAGCGGTTTGTCGAAACCGTGGCGCTCGCGAAATCGCTTCTCCGCCGCTTCGGTGCCTCGATCGGCATTCACACCGGCGGCCGCCTGACCCGCGCCGCCAAACTTCAATGCCGCCGGGTCGCCGGGCGCCAGGTGGATGACCATGAATGACACCACCAAGATCCCGAACAATGTCGGAATCATCAACAGCAGGCGTTTGACCAGATATGTCGCCAAGTCGATTCTCGAATCGTGATCAGCAGTTCGATGTGCGCATCAATGATGCAGTTGCTCGTCCTTCGGAACGTACCATTCCGACAAATCGTATCCAGGCCGCAGTCGGTACCACTTCACATTCCGAAATCGTTTGTGATAAGCGCCCAACTCTTTCTGAACCCACAGGAACGAATAAGGTTGTTCACTGTCCAACAACCGATGGAACGATTGCTGGATTCGACGCCGCTTCGGAACATCCAGCGTAACGCGCAGTAATTCGATCAGTTCGTCGGCCTTGGAATTGCGGAACGAAATCGCATTACTGCCGCGCTTTTCCAGAGCGCCTTCAGAACTGTGCCAAATTTGAAACGGATCGCTTTCTGGCGTCGTCACCCAGCGCATTGATGCGGCATCGGATTGTTTGGCCCGCCAGTTCTCAATAAATGACGCCCATTCCATCTCTTGGATCTGTAGGTCGATACCGGCACTCTTAAAGTTTTTTTGGATGACTTCGCACATCTGCACGTACAGTTTGCGCTCTTGCGCCAATCGCAAGGTGATCTGGAACTTTTGCCCGTTTTTATCCAGGATTCCATCGTTATCGGAATCCACCCAGCCAGCCGCTGTCAGCAATTCGGCCGCAGTTTCGGGATCGTAGCCCAGCGGAGCAACCTCGTGATCGTATGCTGGACCAAAGATGTAATCAGTCCCCGATACCATGGTCGCTGAACCATGCATCTTCTTGTCGATGAACTCTTGCCGGTCAAACAAGAGTGACAACGCAATCCGCACTCGGCGGTCTTTCAGCGGATTCGTCAATTCGTTCCAGCCGATGTAGGCAAACTGCGGCGTGAACCATTCTGCCTTGATGTAAGTATCACGCGTGGCATCACTCAATGTCGGCCAGGCTTCGTAGTAGTGCTCGGCCGTCATGTCATAGAAAAAGTCGATCTCGCCGGCTTTCATCGCGTTCAGCCCGGTCACCTGATCGGGGATGAATTTGACAATGATGCGGTCGAGGTAACCCGCTTTGGGCGCATCGAAGTAGTAGGGGTTGCGCACCAGTTCGACACGGTCCTTGCGTTCCCATTTGTCAACGTAGTATTTGCCCACACCGATCGGCGCCGAGTTGTACCGTTCGTCGGTGTTAAAGAACTTGCCAAACTCCTGCCCGTGGGCGCTGATCTTCTTTTGAGCCGCTTCTTCGGCCGGCGTCAGGCGTTCCAATGTCAGTTCTCGCCCTTTCTGTTTGAAGATCGAAGCGAAGAAGTGGAAAGGGGCAACGTAGTTCGTAATTTCATTCAGAAATTCAGGCGCGAGGAAATAGGGCTGCCGATAACGCAAGCGGAGCGTGTATGGCCCCAAGTCCTTACATTCGATCAAATCGCTGTAATAGACGCGAATCGAATCGCCATCGACATTCGGGTTATTCAGCAACGCGTGCTCGAAAATGATGTCCTTTGTTGTGAAGGGAGCGCCGTCGGACCACTTTACATCTTCACGCAAATAGAAGGTGGTATAGGTGCCGACATGCACTTCCTGATATTCACCTTCTTTAAGCGTCAACGGCTCACGCAATGGGTTTTCTACTGTCGCCGCCATAACAGTCAGGGAACCGTCATCGTGTTTGTCGGCCTTTCCGAATACTTCGTCACCCGTTTTGACAGTGTATTTACCCGTGGGCAGATTGCTGATCGTCAGCTTCCCTTGGTCATCGCTCCACTGATGGATGCCCGCGGCCGCCACACCGGCAATCCGGCCGACGGGATAGATGCCCACCCACGTGAGACCAACGGGCTTGCCTTCTTTGTCTGATGTCGTCACGACAAGCTCGGGATTTTCAGGCGGTTTGTCTTCGTTGGCGGCTGGCAATTCGTAGTCAAATTCGATCGACGCTTCCGCTGGCTTTCCTTCCATCGCGATCCGACGTTCGCGTCCCGGATAGTCAGATGACAGTTTGACGCAGTCTTCGACGATCGATTTCTTGGCCAAATGAGGTTTGTATTCGAACGTCTCAAAATCGCGGCGATACAACTGTTCGTTCACGTAGTAAATGATGTACCGCATGACGGCCGAGTTCTCGGTGATGGGGTTCAACACCTTCGGCTCAGCACCGAAGCGAATGGTCACACTGTCACCCTTGACCGGCTGAGTGGGCTTTTTGGCAAGAGGATTATCGACGTCAGCCGGAACGGCTCCGGTTAATTGCATGGACTCGGATCGAGTCTTGACGCGAGGAATTTTGATCCCTTCGACGTCACTCATGATCTCGATCTTGGGAACGTCCGGATAATCCTCGAAATATCCCTCTTTGACAGAGACCGCCTTTGTCGGACCTGGTTTGGTGATCTCTGTCGCGGTTGTACTTGACGATGTGCTCGACGATTTCGGCGGCGTGGGTGCACTGGATGTTGTACATCCACAGAAGGTCAAACCACCCAGGATCATCCAGCAGGCCAACAATCGAAGCCGAACCATAGAGGCGTTTCCTTATTTGGACTAAGCGCACGACCTGGATGAAGTCAGTGATTCAAATCCTGAAAACCGTCGTCGACGATCGGATATTGAACGTCGCGAGTGAGCGCTCAGATTCTGGCAAAGCCAGAACAGGCGGACAAGGAATGTGTTCATCTGAATTTGGTGCCTTGTCGGAAGTCACGGGCCGAGTTCTTCGACAATGGACGCGTTGGCTTCAGGGAACTTCAGCGACTTCAGTTTCTCGGCAGGAACCCAACCAAACTGATTGTGGCGTTCCCGAATGTCTTCACTCTTGGCCGGGTGACATAAAATGAAGTGAAGATCGACGCGCCCGTGGGGATACTCGAATTCCGTTCGCTGCAGCAATTTGTCCGCGATGACAGCGAGACCTGATTCTTCAAGGCACTCACGCACCGCGCAGGCAGTCGCAGACTCACCCGCCAGGCATTTTCCACCCGGGAATTCGGCGTAGCCCGCCAGCGGCACGCCGGCACCGCGAATACCAATCAGGTACCGACCACCGTACTCCACGACAGCGATTCCAATCTGTTTCGGTGCGGTCATCCTGTTCCAATCTCTGTGCTCGTATCGAGTCACCAGCATCCAACGCGCGAGCCGTATCGCTTTTCTAAACCCAACTCTATCGCGAACCCCGCCGACCCGCGGCCGGGTCACGCTCGCATCTCCTGAAACGTCAATTCGCCATTTTCCAGGTTCAGCAAGGCGTACGTCAAAGGATTGGCTCGATGCAAGGCTCCCGGATTAATGCGCCGCGTCTTGCCTTCCCGCCAGTCGGCGTGCAAATGCGAATGTCCAGAGAACAGGTAATCGGGTTCCAACGCCAACAGCCGACGCACATCTTTGTGAAAATGGCCGTGGGTCATCGCGATGCGCTTCCCGCCGAGTTCGACGTCGCCGCCCCATTCGAGGCAAACTCCGCGACTAACCTGAGCGATTGCCGTTCGGATTTCCACAACCTGGTCGGCGTCGTTGTTCCCGAACACGAAATAGCTGGGCAGTACGCCACAGACAGACACCATGGTGGGATCGATCAGGTCGCCGCAGTGAAACAAGACCTCGGCACCGGCCTGCTTCAGCGCCTGAACGGCAGCGACAGTTCGAGTACGTTGATTGTGAGTATCTGAAATGATTCCAACGCGCATCGGGGCCTCGATGATAATCTCAATTCGCTCTGTGTTAACAACCGGCCCGCGGCGCATCTCACCGATCAAGGTTCATGCCTCTGCATCATTGTAGTCGCATGATACCATCTCGCACCAAACTTTCGTTGTAGACCAGTTCACGCATCAATCCCTCAAGGAGATCCCGCATGCCTCGCGCTGGCGACCGCCGACGTGCCGCAGAACAAAAGCCGCCACCGCAATTACTGCGGCCCGAACTGGCACTCCCCTTCGCCAACAGCCACGTCACGAAAGAGCCGCGGCAGTGGGAAATCGTCATCAGCGGAGAACTGGCCGACAAGGAATCGAGCCTGCACGAGAAACTGGTTGAACTGCCGAGGAGTTCGCGCGGACTGATCTATTTCGATTCCTGCGGCGGCAGCGCCTTTGTCGGCCTGGCTCTCGCCAGCCTGATTCGCTTGAGGGGACTGAAAGCGACTGGCATCGTCGTCGGGGAATGCAGTTCTGCCGCGCTGATGCCGTTTGGAGCGTGTACGGAACGATTCGTGACGGCGCATTCGACGCTGTTGTTTCATCCCATTCGCTGGCAAAGCGACGAACAGGTGAAACTCGAAGAGGCCGCCGAATGGGCGCGGCACTTTCGTGTGATGGAAGCCGATCACGATCTACTCATGGCACGACTGTTTGGCTGCGAAACCGACATCATCCGTAAGTGGAATAACCCGGGCCGTTTCGTCACCGGCGAAGAAATTGTGGCAGCCGGACTGGCCAGGCAACTCGATCTGTTTTCCGGAGATATCTGGCAACAGCTTTCGACCTTGCCTTCGTCACGCTAACTGCTTGTTGAGAGTCCGAGACAGGCACGCTGATCCCGCAGAATCGACGGTCACATCCGAGGGCACGCGTGAACCAGCCTGCGTTCCTCAAAATGCCCTAAATCCCTGAGGCAAAAGAGAAATTCGGTTGTCATGATATTGGTTTTCGGCATACCATCCGGTCCGCCGGATGTCTATGGCCTCACGAAACAGGGAAGGAATCGCCAGAAATGAGTTCTGGGCAGTTGAGTTTTGGACATAATCGATTGCAATCGACTCAATCATCGCAGGATTCGCATCACGCAGCGGACGCACGCCTGCAACCGGCGATTGAACGGACACGCGACCACCTGTTGTCGTTGCAGCACCCGGACGGATACTGGTGTGCCGAATTGCAGGGCGACACGATTCTGGAATCAGAATATATCCTGCTGCTGGCCTTCCTGGGTCAGGGGCAGTCGCCACGCGCCAAGGAATCGGCCGCGTACATGCTCGACCAGCAAGGCGAACATGGCGGCTGGTCCATGTTTCCAGGTGGCCCGCTGGAAATCAGCGGATCGGTCAAAGCCTACCTGGCGCTGAAGATCACCGGACACGATCCGAACAGTCCCGATATGATCCGCGCACGAGACGCGATCCTCCACGCGGGTGGCGTCGAACAGGTCAACAGCTTTACGCGCTACTATTTGGCGATGCTGGGATTGATTCCGTACCACCTGTGCCCGGCTGTTCCACCCGAAATGATTCTGCTGCCGCTGTGGGCGCCATTCAACATTTATGAAATGTCGGCCTGGTCACGAACGATCATCGTGCCGCTCAGTTTGTTGTGGGCCTGTCAGCCGATCACCAAGTTGCCGCCAGAACACCAAATCGACGAACTGTACGCGACGCCTGCGAAAACATTGCCACGGACGATTGGTGGAGTGAACCACGAAGGAGCTGCGCGCGGCTGGATCAACTGGACCAAATTCTTCCAGCGCGTCGACAGCGTGATTAAGCTGGGCGAACGACTGGGACTGAAACCCCTGCGGAAACGCTCGCTGAGGCTATGCGAGCAATGGATCCTGCAAAGGCTGGAAAAGAGTGATGGCCTGGGCGCCATCTTCCCGCCGATCATCTGGACTCTGATCGGGTTGCGCTGTCTGGGCTACAAGGATGATTCACCAGTGATCCAGTCGCAATTTGCGGAACTGGAGAAACTGGTGATTCGGGAAGTCGATGCCAATGGTGTCGCCAAGGTTCGGTTACAACCATGCCTGTCGCCCGTCTGGGATACCGCCATCGCCACGATTGCTCTGCGTGATGCGGGCGTCGCGCGACATGATCCGGCGATTCGCCGCACGATCGACTGGCTGCTGTCGAAAGAAGTCAAACATCCCGGCGATTGGCGATTCAATCATCCAGAACTGGAACCGGGCGGCTGGTTCTTTGAATTCAACAACGAGTTTTATCCTGACGTCGACGACACCAGCATGGTGTTGATCGCGTTCGGCCGTTGCCTGCCGGAAGGATTGGGTCGCGACTGGACAATGGAACTGTTCGACGATCGCGTCGCAACTGCTTCGGACGCTCCTGTCGTCTTCAGTGGTCGGTCCGCCAGTGCCGAACAGGCGATCGCGGAAATGGAATCGGCCGCACCGCTGGTCTTGGCGATGCGGCGTGGCGTTCGCTGGCTGAAGGCGATGCAAAGCAAGGACGGCGGCTGGGGCGCTTTCGACGCCGACAATACGCGAGAAGTGCTGACAAAGGTCCCATTCGCCGATCACAACGCCATGATCGACCCCAGCACATCCGACATCACTGCCCGTGTCCTCGAGAGTTTTGCGGCACTGGGAATTCCCACCGATTCCGATATTCACCAGCGCGCGTTGAAGTTCATCTGGAACGATCAGCAACACGACCACTGCTGGTATGGCCGCTGGGGCGTGAACTACATCTACGGCACCTGGCAAGTGATTGTCGGATTGGTTGCCAACGGGGTCGATCCCAACGACGCCCGGATTCGCCGCGCGGTCGACTGGCTGCGCGATCACCAGCAATCATGCGGCGGCTGGGGCGAAACAGCCTGCAGCTATGACGATCCGACATTGCGAGGAAAGGGAGTACCGACCGCCTCGCAGACCGCCTGGGCATTGCTCGGTTTGGTTGCTGCGGGCGAAGCAAATTCGGCCGCGGCGCAGCGCGGCGTCGACTACCTGCTGAGCACTCAGCAGCCGAACGGAACGTGGCATGAAACCCAGTTCACGGGCACCGGCTTCCCACGCGTGTTCTATCTGAAGTACCACTATTACTCGCTGTACTTCCCGCTGATGGCGTTGTCGCGTTACGCCAAAGCGATGGTGAAATCGACTGGGTAACTCCTCCAATATGCAGAAACGCAAACGGGCCTGTCACGACTGTGACAGGCCCGTTTGTTTTGTCATTGATCGGGATGGAGCAGGATTACTTGTAGTCTGCAGGCTTCTTGCCTTTGACATACCCGCCGAATTTGAATGGCGAAGGTTTGTAATCGCCCACCAGATCGACGTTAAGTTGATCAGTGATCTGGTTTTCGAGACCCACGCACCAGTAGATCGCATTCACCAGCAGGCGACGCATGCCCTCGTTCTGCAGATCCGTCGATGATCCCATCGTCGTCGTGAAGACGCGGCCGACTTTCCCGGATTCACTGGTGTAACTCTTGGTCCACGCCACCGGCATCATGGGTTCGTTCTTCGCACCTTCCAGCGGTGGATCACTCGATTTCATCCCCTGAACCACTTGTCCCAGAATCAACGGCGAGCTATCACCCGGCAGTGGCAGCCGCACACCGTACACATCAGTCGGCCCCCAAACGTCGCCATCCTTGAGGCCATGCAAAATCGGATGCCCCGACATTTCCTTCACAAGTATTCCACGTGTGCTTTGCGATCCGTGATTGCCGTGATGGCTGATCCAGGTTTCGCCCAACACCTGACGGCCGAATCCCTGTTCATAATCCTTCGTCGATGCGTCGAACGAATACTTGGCGAAGGTCTTGTCCTTCGGAATGTTGAACGCGTGCGTCGCGGTGCGCATGCCGAGTACCGGTTTGCCTGACGCCAGATAGTCGACCACAAATTGCATCTGCTCATCGGGAAGATTGCGGAACCGCGTCGCAATGATCATCAAGTCGGCCGTCTTCAGTGCCTGCAGCCCCGGAATGTTATTATTGACGTCCGGATTGATCTCACCCGATTTCGGATCGATCGCAAACACAACGGTACACTTGAAGCCATGCTTGCCGGACAGGATCTTGGCCAGTTGAGGCAGCGCTTCTTCCGAACGATATTCTTCGTCGCCACTGATCAGGACGATCTGCTTCCCGTTTCCGGCACCGCTGGCCCCTGCGAACGTAATCCATTGATCATCGGCGTTCACAGCACTGACACCCAGGCCGGCCAGTGCTGCGGCCAGTAAACAGAACTTAGTGCAGATGCGAATCGAACGTCGTCCAGTGAATCGTGTCACGGTGAGTCTCGCAGAAGAAGAGAATAGGTTCGGATTGTTATCAGATCGTCATCGCGGTGAATCCGCCGTCGACCAGCAGATTATGTCCGGTGAGGAAGCTGCCCGCTTTCGGTGATGCCAGCAACAGGATTCCGCCCGCCAGCTCCTCAGGCGAGCCGAATCGAGCCATCGGCGTATGGCGCATGATGTTTTCGACGCGGTCCGGTGTCAGCACCTTTTTGTTCTGTTCCGCAGGGAAGAACCCAGGTGACAACGCATTGACGCGAATCCCCTTGGTCGCCCATTCCCGCGCCAAGTTCTGAGTCAGGCTGAGTACGGCGGCCTTTGACAAGGAATAAGTGAAGACGCGCGACAGGGGCGGACCGGCGCTGACCGACGCGATGTTGATGATCGATCCTTGGGTACCGCGTTCCAGCATGTCTTTGCCAATCACCTGACAGGCCAGGCGGACACCGCGCAGATTCACATTTAGTATCCGTTCCCACTCTTCGTCGCTGATGTCCAGGAATGGGGTGGGCGAATTCACACCAGCGCCATTGATCAACACGTTCGCTTCGCGACCCGTGGTACGAAGATGAGCCACCAGCGCGTCCAGGTCCGCTCGTTCGGTCGCGTTGCAGGGAAAGTACTCGGCCGATTGACCGCGTTCTTTAATCACGCGCACGCGTCCGTTGCCATGCTCGTCGTTACGGCCGACAACCATGACATGAGCCCCGGCGCCGGCAAGTGCATCGCAGAACGCGCCGCCCAGCGTGCCGGTACCGCCGATCACGATCGCCGTCTTGCCCTCAAGCCCGAATAAATCTCGCAGGTAATCACCCGATGCCATGCCACGCTTTCCGATTCAAAGGGAGGATGCATTCCGCGTCATCAATCCGTCGCCGGAATGGAACCCGGATTTTGACCGTATTGATCTCGATTCACAAGCCGTCGCAGAAATGCCGCCGACAGTGGTGGCCGACTGGCTCGATGAAACCAATCGCGCCATAATCTGGGGGGACGACGGCAACTCGAGTTCACGGAAAGAGAGCATCGCGATGGACGCCAAGGTATGGAGGGGGCTGGTCCTGTTTGTTCTGGCCGCCAGCGGATTCAGTCGAACGCTGATCGCAGACGACTGGCCTCAATGGATGGGACCACAGCGCGACGGTGTGTGGCGCGAAACGGGCATCATCCAGTCGTTTCCAGCCAACGGCCCTGAGCTGCGATGGAAACGCAAAATTGGTGGCGGCTATGCCGGGCCGGCAGTCGTCGGTAACCGCATCTACATCACTGACAAACAACTCGGCATCGGCGCAACCGAGCCCGACGATCCGTTCAAACGCGAGAAACGTCAAGCCACTGAACGCGTGCTGTGTCTCGATGATCAAACGGGAAACGAAATCTGGAAGCACGAGTATGATTGCCCCTACTCTGTCAGCTATCCCGCGGGACCTCGCACGACGCCCGTCGTGCAAGATGGCCGAGTCTACACACTCGGAGCGGAAGGACATTTGTTTTGCCTGGACGCTGACAAGGGCAAGGTGATCTGGTCCAAAAACTTTCAGACTGATTATGGCCGCGAACAAGCTCCGGTCTGGGGCTATTCCGCGAACCCGTTGCTCGATGGAGACCGCCTGATCTGCCTGGTGGGCGGCAAAGGAACAACCGTCGTCGCGTTCCACAAAGACACCGGCCAGGAGATATGGCGGGCACTGGACTCAACCGGGGAGCACGGTCCTGGCTATAGTTCACCCATGATCATCGAAGTCGCTGGAGACCGACAACTAATTGTCTGGCACCCCTCGGCGCTGTGTGCATTGAACCCCGAAACGGGGAAGGTGATCTGGCAGCAATCATTCACGTCGAAGTCAGGTCTGTCCGTCGCGACGCCTCGTTACAAAGATCACCTGTTGTTCATCAGTGCCTTCTATGACGGCTCGCTGCTGCTGGATCTGGAACAGTCTCAACCAAAAAAGATCTGGCGACGCCAAGGGCAGAACGAGCGCATCACGGACTCGCTCCACTGTTTGATCAGCACTCCCGTCATCGAAGGCGATCACATCTACGGAGTTTGCAGCTATGGGGAACTGCGGTGCCTGGATCTGAAAACGGGCGATCGATTGTGGTCGACCTTTGCGGCCACCAGTGGCCAGTCGGCTCGGTGGGGCACGGCGTTCCTGGTGAAACACGAGGATCGCTACTTCTTGTTCAGTGAGCAGGGCGATCTGATCATTGCGAAGCTGACTCCACAGGAATACCAGGAAATCGGTCGCGCTCATCTGCTGGAGCCGACCGGTCCGTCACAGCGTCGCGAAGTCGTCTGGAGTCATCCCGCATTCGCCAATCGAAACGTTTACGTTCGGAACGATCGCGAAATCGTTTCCGTCTCGTTGGCAGCGAAGCCCTGACCGCGATTTCGATCCCACTGGCGGCAACGTTCCTTATCACGTGGAAGTACAACAAGGACATTCGATGTCAGTTCGCTCGCTCAGGCTGATGGCCTTGCTCTTGTCCATTGTGACGACCGGTGTCATCTCAGCGGATGAGTCGGACTTCAATGTCGGTTTCGCTCAGAAAGATGTGACACCTCAAGTCGCCATGCCGATGTGGGGTTACGGGGCTCGGCGAGATCGACTGTCCGAAGGAACACTCGACCCGCTGATGGCGAAAGCCATCGTCGTCGAAGCGTCTGGTGTGAGACTCGCCTTCGTCGGACTGGACATGGGTCGACCGCCCACGACCGCCATGATCAAAGAAATCCGCGAGACGATTCGTACGAAGTCGGCCATTGAACATGTGATGATCGTCGGTTCGCATACCCATCACGGCCCCGTGCTGGAACTGACCGATCGTGAAGGGTTCGGCAAAGGCAGATTCGATCCGGCACTCAGCTATTTGAAAACACTGCCGGAGCTGATCTCGTCGACAATCGTCGAGGCGGCCGGCAAGCTGCAGCCCGCGCGCATGGGCGTCACGACGGCCGATGTTCCCTACAACCGAAACCGGCACAGCAAACGCAATCCACCGGCACGCGATCCACAACTGGCCGTCATCCGCTTTGATGATCTGAACGGAAAGCCGCTGGCGATCCTGGTGAATTTTGCGGGACATCCCGTGATGACCAGTGGTCAGATCCTGAAGTTCTCGGCCGATTACCCCGGCTACATGATGAACCACGTTCAGAAAGAACTGAGCGCCCCGTGCCTGTTCATGCAGGGCGCCTCGGGCGATATGAGCGTCAATCCCATGAACGTCTCGGGACCCCAAGCGTTCGGCGAACAACTGGGTCAGGAATGCGTCAAGCTGGCGAAAAGCATTGAGACGTCTGTTCCCGCCAAGCCGTCGATTCAAGGCAAGGTCGATCATTTCCACTTCTCGACACGCGTCGACTTAAATAATCCCGCCGTGTTGTTCGCCTACGGTCAGGCGTTCTTCCCGGAACTGGTCCGTAACTTTGCCGAGGACTACAAGGACGGGATGCAGCCCGAGCTGAACACGATCCTGCTGAACAAAGAGATCGCGATCGTGGGCGGATCGGGTGAGTTCTTCAGCAACCACGCGGTCCGGTTGCGCGAACGTTCGTACGTGAAGCACACGTTGTTTTTCGGCTATTGCAACGGCTACATGAACTACTTCCCCACCATCGAAGCCGTGTCGGAGGGAGGTTATGGAGCCGACGCCACGGTGTCGCCAGTCGAAATCGGGGCAGGCGAACAGATGATGAACCGCGCATTGATCAACATCTATTCGATGCAGGGCCGATTGGCCGAAGGCAAGCCCGACTGAGCGGTGTTCGCACTAGCCTACCGATTCGATTTCCAATAAAGAAAACCTGCTTTCAGGAATGGATCTCATGAAACAGAACTTTGGCACTCTGGCATTGCTTTGTGCCGCGGTCATGACCATCACGATAACAGGACAATCGGTCCCGCGAGCGACGGGCCAGATCGACAAATCGACACACGGGCAAGTCAGCGTGATCGACTTCGGTGCGGTCGGCGACGGAAAGACTGACGACCGCGCAGCGATCCAGTCCGCGATCGATGCCGGCAGCGAGATCCATTTTCCAGACGTCAAAGCCTTTTATCGCATTGAGGGATCATTGCTGATCGGCGGCAGCGACAAGCATGGCGGTAAACGCCTGATCGGCCACCGACCTTGCCGGGGCGGCGGCGCATTTCACGGAAAGCCTGCATTGCTGCAAGGCGATGGCTCGGCAACGTTGCTCGTCGCCTCGGGAACGACTCAGCAAAATCGCGCGATCGAGCTGATCGGGTTATCGGCACAGAACGCCGGCAAACCGGTGCTGGATCTGAGAAGTGGAGTCGATGCAATGGTCGACAACTGTTGGCTGCGCAGTCTGAAAGAAACCGACGCCGCAGTCCGGCTGCACGAAAGCTACAACGTGTCCATTCACGAATCGACCATCGGCTGCAGCGGCGGTGGCTTTGCCGTGACGGCCTATCAGCAGTGCAACAAACTGCGCATCCAGAATTGTCGCGTGGGCGGAGGCGACCTGGGTGGCGCCGTCCATGTCGAGCAATCCGCCAACGTGCAACTGGAAGGCAATATCATCGAACTGGGCGTGTATGGCCTGGTGGTTTCCTCAGGTGTTCGACTCGATCATCCCGAAGCTGGAAACGTCGAAGGGGCCGGTGTTTGTCACGCCCTACGAATCACCAACAACTACTTTGAAAACGTACAGCATCCGCTGGTCGTCGCGTCGGCGCTGAACCTGGAAAAGCACCCGGGACAAGCGGTCTTCGGAGCGGTCATTGAATCGAACAACATTGGCACGTACGGCTTCGATTTTCCGCTGCTCACGATCGGTCGACTGCAAGCGGGTTCGATTCGAGCGAACAGCTTCTGGCGCAAGGCCGAAGGCAAAGCACCTGCCATACTGGTCACCCAGGCCCGCGGCGCAACACCGGGCTATCCCGGTTCCTGCGTCATCGAGGCCAACCACTTGACCAGTGGGAATGGTCCATTCCTCGACACCGACGATGCTCGCAACGGACCGGGACCATTAATGCAAAAGCTGAAGGCAGAGAATCAGATCTCTAGTCCATGAGACAGCAACAATGCCGTCGCCGCGAGAGTAGGGACGCCGCCGAACATAGAATCAGAAGTCCGTTTCTAGACTCATGGTATTCGAGTGACCCAGATTGCCGACCAACCTCGGCCACCCCCGCTTGATCCGTGCAACAGATTGGAAGTGGAGTTCTGCTCGCTGGTCTGCAAATCAGCGATCTGTGGGTGTGCCGATCCACATCCCGCGCCAGCCTCGAAGGTACTGATTAAACGAGATGCTGCCATCGCACTCCTCTCCACCGATCTCTTGATAACCGTCCATCTCTTCCGACATTTCGCACTCTAGACGCACGTCAATATTGTGTCCGGTATGATCCGCCAAGAATTTCCATAACACCTGATTGAGCTGCTCTCTCTGCCAGTGTGGTGGGTCTTCTTTACTGCCGATATGAAACGCGAACGGATAATCGGTCTCTTCATCTCTAAGCGACTTGCCCAACCACAGGATCTGCCGACAAAACATGACAATTCAAATAGCCATAAACGCTCATAGCTGATTCGCCTCAGTGGCACGCAGGAACAACACCGCGATGATTATTCAGGTGGTTTTCCGGACAGGCAATCGTGAATGGGGGACGCCAATTCTGTTTGACGCGCCATAACAAACAACACCGCCCGGTGGCCCATCCGGCACACTCAGAATGCCAGATCACTGGTTAGACAGCAGGGTGATGGCAACTCCGTTCGGGCGGCGATATATTCAATCTGACTGATGAATCTTGGTGATCGGTCTTGATGGATGAGATCGTGCCCATCGTCAGTGATATCAAGAATCGTCTTCCCTACCGCAAAGAGACTGCCCGATGCGTTGGATTGTTCTGCTGCTGACCTGTGTTGCGATTGCCGCTCCTGCTTTTGGTGATAACTGGACCAATTGGCGTGGCCCCAACTTCGACGGCGTGGCACCGGGAACCGGTTATCCGACGGAATGGAGCGAAACGGAAAACGTGGCCTGGAAACTTCAACTGCCAGGACGTGGTTCGTCGACTCCGATCGTCTGGGACGATCAGATCTTTCTGACCTGCGGCATCGGCGGCAAGAACACGTTGCTGGCCTACAACCTGCAAGGGAAAGAACAGTGGCGGGAAACGATTGGCAAGGAACGACCGGGTAAGCATGCCAAAGCCTCGGGCTGTAATTCGTCGTGCGTGACCGACGGCAAGTCGGTCTTCACCTATTTCAAAAGCGGTGACCTGGCCAGTATCAGCCTGAAGGGCAAAGCGAATTGGAGCACCAATCTGCAAGAACGCTTCGGCGACGACACGCTGTGGTGGGACTTGGGCACCTCGCCCGTGTTGACGAAAGACAACTGTGTCGTCGCCGTGATGCAAACGGGTGGCTCGTATCTCGCGGCCTTTAACAAGTCGACCGGAGATCTGGCCTGGAAAGTCGATCGCAACCTGGAAGCGCCGGAAGAAGCCGCTCAAAGCTATTCCACTCCGCTGGTCCTGAATGAAAACGGCCAGGAGATCCTGGTCGTCCTGGGCGCCGATCATGTCACCTGTCATCGAGCCGACAATGGCCAGGAACTGTGGCGAGTGAGTGGGCTGAATCCGGGGCAGGACAAATATTTTCGCTCGATCGCGTCGGCGACATTCTCGAACGGAATCGTCGTCGCTCCGTATGCACGCGGCGGTTCGGTCACCGCGATCAAGCTGGGCGGCAAAGGCGATGTGACCGACTCGCACGTCGTCTGGCGGAAGAAGGGCGATGGACCCGACGTACCGACGCCGGCCGCCGCGGATGGCAAGGTTTATGTGCTCAGCGACAAGGGCGTCCTGACCTGCATCGAAGTTGCCACGGGCAATAAGGTCTGGTCGGGGCAGCTTGAGAAAAGCCGGTTGGCGTTCAGTTCATCACCGGTTCTGGCCGACGGCAAGATCTACGTGACACGTGAAGATGGCAAGACCTTCGTACTGGCTCAGGGAAGCGAATTCAAAGTGCTTGGCAGCAATCAACTGGAAGGCGGCCAGACCGTCGCCACGCCAGTATTCGTCAACGGCCATATCCTGCTGCGGACCGACACTCACCTGTACTGTATCGGTGCCAACCGCGCCGCTTGAGACTCGGTTCCGTGACGAGTTGCAGACTTGGTGTCAGTCGCTGGCGAGTGAATTCCATGAAACGACGTCACTTCCTGCAGTGTGGATTGGCAGCAACGATGGCGACACCATTGATGGCCGCAGTGTCACAAGAACGTCTTGATTCTGCCGCCGCGCAACTGGCCAAAGCCGTCTCGAGCGGCAAAGTGACATCGGCCGTGCTGTACGTCTCGCAACGCGGGACCTCGTTCACACAGCATTTCGGTCAAGCGAACGACGATGCGATGTTTCTGCTCGGTTCGATCTCGAAGCCGATTTGCGTCACGGCGCTCATGACGTTGTTCGACCAGGGCAAGTTTCGGCTGGATGATCCCGCCCTAAAGTATCTGCCCGGTTTCACCGGTGAGGGGCGTGACAGCGTCACAATCCAGCATTTGCTCACGCATGTGTCCGGCCTGCCCGATCAACTTGCCAACAACAATGCATTACGAAAGAGTCACGCGACGCTGGAACAGTTTGTCGAGCACACCTTGCGGACACCGCTCGAGTTCACCCCAGGCTCACGTTATCAGTATTCGAGCATGGCTATTCTGCTGGCTTGTCACATCGCAGAACGGATCAGCGGTACGAACATCCTGGAACTTGTGGACCGCACAATCTTACAGCCGCTGAAGATGACTCATTCCGCGTTGGGGCTTGGCCGGTTCAAATTGGAAGACGTTGTGCCAACGCAGGTCGAATTCGCGGCGCCTGAAGCCGGTGGCGGCGACCCAACCGCGCGCGACTGGGACTGGAACAGCAGCTATTGGCGCAAGCTGGGTTCACCCTGGGGCGGTGTTCACGCGTCAGCCGCAGACATTGCCAGGTATCTGGACGAGTTGATGCACGCTCGCGGTGCCGCCGTCAAACCCGAGACAGCCAAACTCATGACGCGAAACCACAATCCGGCAGGCCTGGTGCCACGTGGACTGGGTTTGGATGTCGGACTGAATTCCACGCTGAAGGTTTCGCCCGAGACATTCGGTCACAGCGGTTCAACGGGAACCTACGCCTGGGCTGATCCGAAGAGCGATACAATCTGCGTCGTACTGACATCGCTGCCGGCCCGGGCCATGACGCCGCATCCTCGTGATCTGGCTTCAGCGGAAGTCGCAGCCGCCGTTTCGTAAAGCGTGCGGAGAGTGACCGTTGAGTGATTCGCCGGCAATTTCGAGTGGACTCTTTGGCATTCTGAAAGCAGAAGCGGACGAAAAAACGCCCCGCTGCTTTCACAGCGAGGCGTCGTCTTGTGATCGGTGACGTGGCGAAGAGTTGCCACGTTCGGCACTCAATCAATTGCAGCAGGCATTGCAGGTCTGAGCCGGAACCATGACCTTCTTGGCGACCATGGTGCAGACGTTGACCGTGATTTCCTTTTCGACCGTCACTGGTACACACACAGTGTAGGTTTCGGTCTTCTCCTCGTTCACGATGTCGCAAACGGTCACTGGATAGGTTTCTTCACGTGTCTTCGGCACACAAACGGTGTAGTTGACAACGCGAGTCTTTTCTTCGCAGACCGTCTTGCAGACGGGAACCTGTCGAGTCCGTGGTTCCTGACGGCACAGTTGCACGCAGTAATCGTACTCTTGGGTTTCCGGCACCATCTCGCACACTTTCACAGTGCAAGTCCGTGGTTCCTGGCGACACAACTGCACGCAATAGTCATACTCTTGCGTCTGGGCAACCAGCTTGCAGACGGGCACGGTACGAGTCCGTGGTTCCTGTCGGCACAACTGGACGCAGTAGGTGAACTGTTGCGTCTGAGGAACCAGTTTGCAGACCTGCACGGTGCAGGTACGTGGTTCCTGACGGCACAACTGCACACAGTAAGTGTACTGCTGTTGCGACGGCACCATCTTGCAGACCTGAACGGTGCAGGTGCGCGGTTCTGGTCGGCACAACTGCACTGTGTACTGATACGGCTGCTGCGTGGTCACGTAATCGCAAACCTGCACGGTTCGCGTGCGTGGTTCCTGTCGGCACAGCGTGACGGTGTAAGTGCAAGGCACTTGCTTGGCCACCTGCTGGCAGACGGTGTAAGGAACCTGGGTCTGAACGAGATTTGGCACCCAGTATTGCTGATTGACGGTGGTCGGGCAGCAATTGGTCGCACAGCAGTTACCACATGGCGAACAGCAGTTGGCGGCAACAGCGGTGGAAGCACAGCCATTGCAAACCGGCACGCATCGAGTTTCCCAGTGTCCCTTGTCTTCGCAGACAGTTCGCATCGCCTGAGTCTGAACGGTCTCGTAAACCGTCCGAGTTGCCTGACGTTGTTCGGTGTACGGCACGCTGACCATGTAGGTCTGCTGAACGTCACGAACCACTCGTTGAGTGCACGGACGTGTTCCGTTGCGAACTTCGGTGTAGGGAACCATGACCGTGTAGTTGCGGGTCACGTTTTCCATGACCGGCGTGTAAACGGTGCGCGTTCCCGTGCGGTTTTCAGTGTAAGGAACGTTGACTGTGTAAGTCTGCTGAACGTTTTCCGTGGTCGGCACCATCACCGTCCGCGTTCCGGTGCGGTTTTCGGTGTACGGAACATTGACCGTGTAAGTTTCCTGAACGTTTTCGGTCACTGGCACATTGATCGTGCGAGTTCCCTTGCGCGTTTCGGTATAAGGAACGTTGACGGTGTAGTTCTGCACGACGTCGCGGGTCACCGGCTTCATGATCGTCCGCGTTCCCTTGCGATTTTCCGTATAGGGAACGTTCACGGTGAAGTTTTCCGTGACCATCTCGGTCACTTGCCGGGCTTCCTGATACTTCTCTTCGCGAGACTGTTGCTGGTTCTCGGTGTAGTTCACGATCCGAGTGCGGTTTTCCGTTCGCGGCACTTGCCGTTGAACGGTGTACTTCCGCTCGCGCTGTTCTTGACGGTATTCCGTCGTTTGAACTTTGCGCGTTTCGGTTGTCATGACGGGTTCCATGACCGTCTGTTCAACCATTTGCGGAGCACAAGCGGCCGCTGGAGCAGCCGTCCCACAGCCACCCGTCCCACACAATGACGCTCCGGCACAGCACGGTGCAGGTGCACACGATGCAGCGCACGGCTGGCAGCATCGATTCCGATGCCCTGCTTCAACCGTCGTACCCAGCATGGCGACGGCGGCGACCAAAATCGCCCATGTTTTGACCATATCTCCCCCCTCGACTTTTGCGCGGTCCCCTTCCGAATCTCCGTGTCACATGCGACGCAGCAGAAAATCCTTCGGATTTGGGGTGTTCTCACCCCTTTGACCCAAGAAAAAGGGAGAACGAAAAAGATACTAAAGCTGTCGTAATCAAGAGTCCAGAGTAAAGCTGGTCAAATTGCAACAACTTTACCAGTTAAACCCATTGCGATGATTACACAGAAGTGCGAAGGCCTGCCGGCATGGTTTTGACTCTTGCAACTCACTCGATTTCGCGCCAATCAAACGGGATTGGCCGTCAGAAAAGAAGAAACCCGGCTTCATGACTGAAACCGGGTCTCGGCACTGCTCACTCGACTGCTATGAATTAATAGCGTCGGCCACCACCGCCAAAATCGCGGCCCCGGCCACCACCGCCACCACCACCTTCGGTCTTGGGACGTGCTTCATTGACGGTCAAGGGACGGCCGCCCTGATCCATTCCGTTCAGCGCATTGATCGCCGCTTCCGCTTCTTCTGAAGATCCCATTTCCACGAAACCGAAACCTTTTGAACGGCCGGTGTCGCGATCCATGATCACTTGAGCAGATTGCACGTTGCCATGTGCTGAAAACATCTCTTCCAACTGGCTGTCGGATAACGAGTACGGCAGGTTACCGACGTACAGTTTCTTGCCCATGAAGGGGCCTCCTCAAAAAAACACTCGCACTGCATCGACGAATGCAGCAAGCTGTCTGTGATTGGACAGCACGTTGCTGCAACAGCGCCGCAACCGACTGGTACAATACGTTAGCCGGTCAAGATTCTCAATTCGCGGCGCTCGTTCGTGCGACAATTCAGAGAACATCAATTCGCAAAAAATGGACTCGCCAACATTGACTTGCGCCACCAACTTGACTAAGTCGTTTCACTCCAAGCGGATCGGTCAAGTCGACCTCAGCGTCGCGCGCCTCGTTGACCTTTGGAACAGGTGTTACAAAGAGATCGATTTTCCCAAGATCCGATCGGCCAACGTCACGAATTGATCAACTCGACCCGCAACGATTGACAAACTCTTCGTCCAGAAATCAGGTTGCCGCAGGTCGAATCCCATCGTCGATTGCACCGCGTCTTCTGCATCCTGACACCCGGTCGCCATCAGCAAAGCGCGATATTGCCGGGGAAAATCACCGCCGGCCTCTTTTCCGATCGCGTAGACCCCCAACGACAGTAAATAACCGAACGTATAGGGGAAGTTATAGAACGGGATCGAAGTGATGTAGAAATGCAGTTTCGAGACCCAGAATCGGGCATTCCATCCGTCATCTGCCAGCGTGCTCAAATAGGCCTGCTTTTGAGCCTCGACCATTAGACCATTCAACTGTTCGACGCTCAGTTCGCCGCGTTGACGCTGCTTGTGGAATTCGTCCTCGAACAAAAACCTCGCGTGAATGTTCATCAGGAACGCCACCGCATCGCCCAGCATGCCATCCAGCATCTGCAACCGCTCGTAATCGGACGTCGCTCGTTTCAATCGCTGTTCACCCAACACCGCTTCCGCGAACGTTGACGCTGTTTCTGCCAGGTTCATCGGATAGTCCTGCAGAAACACAGGCTCGTCACGCAGCACCCAGGAGTGATACGCGTGCCCCAGTTCGTGGGCCAGGGTGCTCATGCTATCGGCACTGTTCGTATACGTCATGAAAATCCGCGACTGTTTCGCCGTCGGGAAACCGGTACAGAACCCGCCCTGTTGTTTGCCAGACCGATTTTCGGCCTCGACCCAGCGATCAGTCAGCGACATCCTTGCGAATTCGCCCAGATCGGGACTGAAGTTCTGAAAGGCGTCGACAATCCAGTCGCAGGCTTGATCGTACGAGATATCGTCCGAACTTTTGACGCCGGGTAACCCCGGCAGCGGAGCCCACTGGTCCCACCACGCCAGGCGATCGACGCCAAGCAGCGCCGCCTTCTTCGCCATGTATTGCGTCAGCACGCTTTTGTGCTTCGAAATCGTCGACCACATGGTGTCGAGCGTTTCACGCGTCATGCGATTCACTCGTAGCGGAACTTCCAAATGGTCCTTCAGTCCAATGTGGCGATAAGTCGTCAGCCGCGAACCCGCGATGTGATTCATCGCGTCCGCACAATGGTCAGAGATCGACGACCACGCTTCGTCCAGAGCAAAAAAGTTGTTCTCACGGACTGTTCGCTGAGGCGAATCGAATTGAACCTGACCGGGCGACCGTTCAACGACTTTTCCCTTCTCCTGAACCTTCACTTTCAATGTCGATGACGCTCGATCGAACAAACGGCCCCAGCCGTGCAGGCCATCAACGGCCAGATCTGCGGCGAGCAATTCCTGAGACTTGGGCAATCGCAGCGCGGCGTTTTTGCGTCGCGTCACCAGGAAATACTGATTGCGCTTCAATTCTGGCGCCGCCGCGACCAGCGCCTGAAAGTCCGTTTCGCTGGCATCGCGCAAGGCAAACTCGACGTTGGTCGCGATTTGCTCTCGTAGCGGAGTCACCGCCGACAGTTCTGCCTGCAACTGTCGATACGCTTTGTTCTCGGCATCGGCCGCTGCATGACAATCGACGAACGCTCGATAGTCCGACGCCTTGGCGTCGACGGTTTCGTATTCAACGATCAACTTCACCCAAGCCGAGACACTGGCCGGTTGAGCATTCACCGACGGCAGTTGATTGGTTGCGTCGGCCAGCGATCGCAAGCGCTGCTTGAATTGATCCAGTTGCGCCCGGAAGTCGGCGGAAGTCGGAATCGGTGCCAACGATTCCAGGTCCCAAGCCTGTGGAAATTTCGCAGTCGCCATCGTCACGAGGCTCCTTCCGTTAGAGAATCAGATTCCTGAACGCACTAGCCTCACCCTGATGGCGAATTTGAGCACAGGGAAGCACGGATTACAAACAGGTGTGGAACTCAGAACATCTGAGTGCGCAGGCCCGTTCACGAACGTCTTGTCCGCCAATCATGGCAGCGTCGCACTAGGGCCCAGCCATTTTTTCTGTTGTGTCACGGCCTGGTACCGTGATCGGCTTCCAGTCCAATCGCTGATAGTTTTCAGCGAATTCTGTCACGGCGATTGACTGATCGACGGCGACGTCACGAAACGTCTGCGTGGAATTGCTGGTCGGCCAGTGGATCTCGAGCAATTTGATGCGGTCAGTTTTTCCCAGACCAATCGTCTGTTGCAGCGGATTGGCGCCGAAGCTGCTGCCTGATGTGACGTGCCGATAAAAAGTTGTCTCACGTTCCGTGTCCATGACGACCTTGATACGCGCTCCGATCGCGGCACGGTTCGTTTTCTCGCCCGTCAACTTGACTGTCAGCCAGTGGTTCGTGTGCCCAGGATTCTGGAACAGGATGTTGTGATAGCGATCGCCGTTCAACGGACCGCCCATCTCGATAAAAATGTCAACGTTCCCGTCGCGGTCCCAATCACCGCACGCGACACCATGCCCCTTTTGCAGATGGCCTGTTCCCGAGGACGCCGTGATGTCGGCGAAACGCACGCCGCCCACATTCTTGAACATTCGATTCGGAATCAACGTCGCCAGATTGGGATCGCCAGTTCCCAGGTACATGTCCAGAAAACCATCATTGTCGAAGTCGCCAAAGTTGCTGCCCATCGTGGCAAAGACCATGTCCAAACCTGCTTCCGCCGTGGTGTCACGGAAACCACGGCCTTGCTGATTCAGGTACAGTCTGTTGGAATTCAGACTGTGCCGCTCGCCGAACATCCCCTTGACCACATCTTTCAACGTGCGGTCGTAGCAGGTCGCGAACAGATCCAGCCAGCCGTCGTTGTTGTAGTCCCACGCCCAGCAGGAAAACCCTTCGGGCGGACCATTGATTCCCTGTGTCACGCTGACGTCACGGAAGGTGCCGTCGCGCATGTTGTGCAGCAACCGTGCTCCCATGTTGGGAACGTAGAAGTTCTGGAATAAATCCAGGTACCCATCATTGTCGTAATCGATCCATGCAGCACCCTTACATCCCTTTGTTCCGGCCGACATGACACCAGCATTGAGCGCCACTTCTTCAAACGTGCCATCTTTCAAGCTGTGATACAAACGACTGTACTGCCGTTCGCAACAGACGAACAAATCGAGCCAGCCGTCGTTGTCATAGTCACCCCAGACCGACGCAATCGAATTCACAGGCTCGGCCAACCCAGCCTCTTCGGTCACATCGGTAAACGTTCCATCTCGATTGTTGCGCAACAGGCTCGGCCGTACTGGATGAGGCACCCAGGCACCCCGGATTACAAAGATGTCCAGCCAGCCATCGTTGTTGTAATCCGTCTGCACACAGTTCAGTCCGCCGAACTGACCAACCAAGCCTGATTTCTCGGTGACATCTTCGAAAGTGCCAGTTCCTGAATTCTTCAAGAATTGCATCTGACCGCAGGCGTCGGTCGTCGTGATGACGATGTCCAACAGGCCATCATTATCGAAGTCGTCCATAATCGCACCACCAGCCTGTGTGAACTGGTTGACACCGACCAGATGCCCAATGTCACGGAACTTGCCGATATTGAATTCGTTTTTCAGGTAGCGGCCGAGTGGGATCAGTTGAGATCGATCGACCTGATCGGGGTGCTCGCCCAAGGTCATATGGGCCAGATTCAGCAGCCAGCGGACTTCCGACTCTTTGGGAAACTTGTCCAGGATTTCTGTGAAGTGCCGGACTGCAAGTCGAGACCCTTGTGGCTTGGTATGCACCGCAGCGGGTGAGATTGGCAGGATGCACGAACTTTCACCGCGACACATAATGCAGTTCTCGTTCTCGCCCAGTCGCAGCGCAGTGACGCCTTGCTGATAGATCAACGTGTACAGCAACTCTTGAGCGACGACAGGATCACTCTCGACCAGCGTTCGCGCCTCTTTTAGAACCTGATAGGCCTTGCCGGGATCGCCCTCATACGTCAGCACCGTCGCCTTGGTCCACATCAGCCAGAACTTGTCTCGGATAGGCAGGTCCGGATGATCCTGCAATTCGCGGTCAGCGCGTTCGACCGCTCGTTGCCCTTCGCCATCCCAGACATCGCGAATCTCTTGCAGCGAGGCACCGGACCGCCAATAAGGAACCAGCTTTCCGAAGACGGGACTATTCGTTCCTTCGACATCCTGAGGTGGCGCATAGGCGATGACTTCGGTCGAAGTGACCGTGGAGTTGCTCGCGATTTCGTTGGTGCCGCATCCAATCAACGACAAGCTGCCGCAAACCAATAGTACAGGCGTCCACACAATCTTTGTCGGCAACATCTTAAGCAGCCTCAGGGACTCGATACGTGAACTTGATCTGGTCAATTGCGACAGGCATCTCTGCCAATGAGTCAGATCAATATGCTGCGCAGACGATGATTGCACCAGCGATCAGTTCAGCGATTCAAGAATCGCAGGCCGCAAACTGAATTCGGGCTGCAACCAACTTGATCACCGTCTGATCGCAGGTTGGTAGCGATCGCGCAGGTGGTCCGCGATCGCGTCGATCAATTCTTCGCGTGCATCACGATGTGAGAATGTATGATCCGCCTCGTTGATGAACTGAATCTTCAAGCGACCGCCTTTTCGCAATTGGTTCGCTTGGCGCCGAGCGTGATGATTCAGAATCCCAAATCCCGGATCGGATGACGAAAAAAACATCGTCAACCGGCGATCGTGCGCGACGACTCGCTGCAAGTCACCCGAGAGATCGTCTCGACGAGGATGCCCCAACGAGGTCACGTTGGGGCAATCAGCACTCGACTTGTTTGCGAGCGGTTGACTGCGCGAAGCTCGCAAACGCCGTGTCAGCACGCGCCATGCACCAGCAACACCCAGTTTGCTGCGGCCTGACAACAGCTTCAGCCACTTGCGCGGATCGGTCATCACACTGCGGTAATAGTGGAATGACATCAGATGCTTCGTCGGTGACGCGTCGAGCGTCATTCCGTCGGCCCAATAGAAGGTCAGCGGATTGATCAAGATCGATTCGACCAGGGCGCGATCTTCTATCTGAGCGGCCGACTGGAACGCGGCGTAGGCGCCCGAGCAAAGCCCCATCAAGACTACGCGTCGCGTGCCGCATCGTTGTTGCACATGCTTCAAGATCAGGTCGATATCGCGAAATGCTGTGGACGGATACGAATCGTTTTCGAACTCGGGACGGTCAGCGACGCTGTCGCCCAATCCGTTCAGATCGAAACGCAAACACCGGAAACCGAGCGAAGCCAAACGCCGCGCGATCGACAGATTCAATCTGCCCGGACCGATGCGATACGACGCTCCAGCGTTCAGCAGGACAACAACCGGAACGTCCGCGTCGACACCGTGGCTCGGTTCACTCAGGATGCCGAACAGATCAGGATCGTCGCTGATCCGCAGAGCCGATTCACGAATCGTGCAGACTTGTGGTGGCCGCCCGACCGAAGCCAGCGAGATCGACACGTCAGTCGAGTGACGAACGGGGCCGATTCCAATCGCCGATTGCCCGTGGACTGTGATCGCTCGATTCAGCCAATCGGTGATCTGCTGAATCGCACACTCAGGAACTTCGCTCCGGTGAGGTTCCGCCATCATCCCGACAAAGCCGGGACACTTGATTTGTTCCGTTGTGATGCCGGCCAGTTTCAAATGATTCAACAGTCGGTCGTCGGTCGGCACGTCGTCTCGACTGACGACCAATGCCCGTCGGCAACTGACTATATTCGCAGTCAAATCAATCTTGCCCAGTTCCGCAATCGTCTGTTCGTTCAAACTGAAGCCGGCCGCCTCGAAACCATTCGTCCACGCGGGTCGGCTGCTTGCGTCGGCGGTCAGGCTGATCGCTTTCTGTTCGCGAACGAACGCCTTCCCTTTGACCACTGGCGACCACAGCACCATGTTCGTGACGTCGGCCTCCGCGGCTACGGAGGCAGCGATGGTGGCACCGATCCGCAGTCCAACCAGCGTGATCTCGTGGCAACCCAGTTCGCGACGCAACCAGTCGACCGCCGTACGCAAATTGTCGGACCAGACTGCCCACCGATTGGGGTCGTCATCTGTGCCCGGAGAATCACCAGTTCCATGCCAATCGAGGCGCACGACAGGAAATTGTTGTTGAGCCAGCGAGTCCGCCAGATGTCGCAACGCACGATGAGCGTGCAATTGCTCGTAACCAATCGGCGGACAGATCACGATCCCGTGACCGACAAAAACCTCGGGCTGATGCAACCACGCGAAAATCGGCTCACCCGATCCAGACAAGTAGCAGGCCGTCCGACGTACTGACACGGCCACGGGGGGCAGTGTCTGCTGAGGAATCTCGATCGTGTCAATGAACGCCGCTGACATCCGTGGCTCCTTTACGCGTGAGGCTTCGGAATCGTCACGGTGATGTCGCCTTCGAAGTTCAACGCTTCGATGTCGCCGCGGAATGACTTGGCCATCGCTGTCGTCGCGACACAACGCACGACTTTCGATCGCCCCGGCGGCAGATGGAAATAGTTGTCGTCAGGCAGATACCCGTTGGCACTCAATCGCACATTGTGCAGGAAACGGTCGGTCTGCAGAAGGACATCGACTTCGGTCCCAGTGACCTGTGCCGCCGCGATCTGTATCACCGCTGGCGCGACGATCGATTCACGACGCCGAATAAAATGGAAGGCCTCGCTGATGACTTGATGTTGCGAATCAAGCAGCGTCGCAACCACCACATCATGATGCGGCGCACCAAACCGATAGGCATAGCTGACATCGTAGAATCCACCCAGGATTTCATCGACGTTCAGCAACCGCTGCGCTCGTCCGTCGACTGAACACGGGACCTCGACCCGAGCGACTATCGTGTGCGGTTCTTTCCACAGAGTGACCTCGACAGTCCCCTCTAGTGGTTGTTCCCGCTCGTTCGTGACGTGCAGATGCAGGCCGTTCAGACCTTCGTCTGTCAGCGTGATCTGCCGTGACTTCCAGGCACGTTTCAAAAAGTAATAAGCGGCCTTCGGCAACCCCTCGCTGTCGATCATACCCCATCCTGCCGCTGGCCACAGATCCTTCAGGAACCAGACCAACGCTCCACGATTCTGACTATGAACGCTGCGCCATTCAGCAAACGTCTGCGCCATCATCTCGCCAGAAACAACGCGACTCAGGTCCATGTATCGCGTCAGGTCGGTCGAACGCAGTGTGACCGGATCGACTCCATAGACCTGTTTGAGATAGTGGTCTCGGACATCCTCGAAATCCCAGCCGGCACCGTTGTCGCGGGGAACGCGCTGCTTCCAGCGCGGATGATGTGTCACCGGCAAACCGCCTTCGGTAATCGCGTCGATCGTCATCGGTTCAGGAATGTTCGCAAAGCCCAGGCATTCCGGCGTGAACTTCACATTGGCTTGCCGCAACTCGGCCGGCGATCGCAGGTAGGCACCGACGCCGTAGTAATGACTGATTCCCGTCGATGTATGAAACGGCAAGACACCGCCAGTCGGAGTCGACGGGACGTACGCGGCGCCCGGATGGTGCTGTGCGCACAGCACGGGCAGAAGTTCGGAGAACCACGAGTTACTCCATAACTCGCGTGGCATCCCCAACATTGCCGCTTGCTGTTCGATTTCACTGTTACCGCAATACACGACAACCGATGGATGAGCGGCCAGGCGTCGCAGTTGTTCGGTCGCTTCGGCGGTGATATTGACCGCGAAATCGGGATCGTCAACGGGATAGTCCATGTTCGCGAACATGAAGTCCTGCCAGACCATCAATCCCAGTTCGTCGCACAACGAGTAGAACAGATCGCTCTCGTAAACCATCGTACCGATGACGCGCACCATGTTTGCGCCGGCATCGCGTGCCAGGGTCAAATCGCGGCGCAAGGATTGTTCTGTTCCGGTCAGATTGAAAATGTCGGCAATCGTCCAGCACGCTCCCCGGCAGTAGACGGGTTGACCGTTGATCGAGATCGCGAATCCGTCAGTGCGATCGACTGCCAATTCACGAAACCCCACACGACCGCAAGAGATCGTCTGCTGTTCCAACCCTGTTTCGACAACCAGTTCACACGACAACAGCGGCTGATCGCCGTGAGTGTGCGGCCACCACAGTGGCGCATCGTCGATTTGCAGCTCGGCATTCAACTCCAGATTGCCATTTACTTCGACGATTGTGGCAAGACATTCATCATGTCCCACGCGCAGGATCACTCGATCGACTTCAACCGTCGAATTCAATCGAGCGTTCAGCGTAACCATGCCGGTCGTTCGTTCCAGGCATGTCTTTAATTGCAGATCGGTCACGCGAACGTCGCCCTGTTCGATCCGGATCTCGCGCCACGGCCCGATCGCGGGAACAGGTGGAGACCAACCGGGAATTCGTCCCAGCAACGTGGTGCGTCGCCATCGAAGTTGCTGATGATTGACCAAGTTCGTTTTCCAACGAGGGCGAGGTCTTTTGTGTTGCAGATCGGCCGTCAGCGAACGAAATCCGATGACCAGTTCATTCTCGTCCAGCAGCCGGTTCGACACATCGACGCGGTATGAACGAAACATGTTGTCGGTATCGAGTAACCGTTCGCCATTCAACCAGACCTCTGCGAGGCCGGCCAAACCGTCAAAGCAAATCTCGCACGATGTTGATGCAGCGGCACTCGGTCCTGCAAACTTTGTTTGATACCACCAGTCGTCGGTATCGATCGAAGGTGGCGGAGACATGTCCCATTGACCAGCAGTCTGCAGCGCACTGGCCACGGTTCCCGGAACGGACGCCAACAGCCATTTGCCGCCAACGTCCGCCAACTGTTCAGGATGTGTCACCGATCCCGTCGCGACCGAACAGCATGACCATGGTCCGAACACCAGTCTTGTTCGTGGGACTGGTTCAAAACTGTTGGTCTCGAGCAATTCGAGCATGACTGTTCCCCGGTCCTCAACTAAACCGTTTGTGCGATCGCCGGGCTACTTCCCGACCCCGCGGTGGAACTTCGCACGGGAGCTGTCATGTCGGAAACACGGGCAGACAAGAATCGTGATTTCAATTCGTCTGTCGCCGCGCGCCACACACCGGACATCTGATCGATCGGTGAGATATCCAACGTACGTTTCCGTGCCATCGCGCGAGCCAACTGGAACTGCATCGTCTTTGCACCTGTCGATAAACTCGCGAACTGTTCAGTAACACGGTCCAGATCTGTGACACCGCGCGACTGCAACCATTTCAAATACGTCGCACTCAGTTCATAGCAGGCACCGAACTGACGGAGCGTGGCAAAGGAGTATTGATGGAAGATCTCGATTGGTTGTTCAGTCAACCAGTTCAGGTCCGCCGCGAATCGCGGTTTGAACTTTTCGAACGGGTTTTGGTCAGGCAGCTTCGACAACTCGGCCGACAACCGCTGTAGCGAGACCTGCGTCAACGCATCGCCCGTCAGAGGTTTGATCGCTCGCCGCTTGGCGATTTCGACGTACGGCGGCAGTACCGATGAATGGGGAATCCCGTTCAAATGCAAGACGTTGACGAAATCGTCGCCACTCAAATGGTAGTAGCCCTGTCCGTGAAAATAACCCAACCGCTGGGCGGCTCGATTGATCTCGACGATCGCGACAGTCGATTTGACGTGTTCACGCTGATACGCCGTGCCTGCCGTGTCTGGCAGAAAGTACGAATCCATCTCGACCAGGATCGGACGTCCCAGCCGGACCTGCTCTTCGATGTCATCGATTAGCGGCCGCCAGATCATCAGTTCCTGCACGTCGATGCCGAACAACTCGTCCAGATCGGCCAGCGGGAATTTAAAGAACGTCCACTGGTCACCTTCGAAGTCGGCTGCCAATGTAAACGGCAACGCCGCGATCGGCTCGAACCCCCACGCGTGCAGCAGTTCGATCCAGACATCGACGTAACAGTTGGTCTCGGCCCATTGGCGTTCCTGGGCATGGATGACATGCCGTTGGTAGCAGGCTGGGTCGAGTGTGATCACTTGTTTTGTCATAGCGCGAGTACATTCTTCACGTCGCCGGGCCAACGATCGGGATTGAATCCGTGCGTTTTGAACAGGGCGAGTGCAATTCGTTCCAGTCCGAATCCAATACAGGCCGAATGAGCGTACTTGCCGTCGGCGGTCTTGATGTCGAACGAATGTCCGAAGTGATCCAGGTGACAGTTGCACGAGCTGATCGCCGTGGGCTTGTCGGCGGATGCGACAGCAATCACCAATTCGTACTTCAGATCCTGCTCTTTCTGCGTCGCCGCCATCATTCGGCCACCACGACCGAAGAATGGATCGTTCGCGATCACCGCTTGAACCTTCAGACCAACGCTGTTCAGGATTTCCTGCCCCAGTTTCAGCCATTGATTACGATGAGCCAGTGCTTCGTCGGCCGTTCCCAGCCGGACGTATTCGCGTTGACGGAAAAGCTGCATGCGTGAGGGATCGATCGACGGTTCATGACGGAATACAAACGATCGCAGATCAATCGTGCGACCGCCTTCCGGTAGTGTGCCCGTCGCGGTCGGATAGAGCGGATAACAGGCCGCCGGTGTCATCATGACGTCGGTCGGCGTCAGATCGCGTGTCCAGTCTTCGCCCTGATCACGTTTCTGCAACATTTGAACGTGATCACGTTCGTTGCCGGTAAAACTGTGAATCGAGCCCATCAGGTCGGGAAAGGTCTCGATGTGATTCGTCTTCAAATAGTCGCGACGGTTCAGGATCGCCGGAAAACGCATCACTTCGGCTTTGACCTGCTTTCCGCGGCACGTGACGATTCGCTCGAAGCGCTCGATCACGTCTTCAAAAACGCCGCTATGTCCGTAGACACCATTCACGCCTGACGGAATCAAGATTCCCGCGCGTGTCAATTCGTCCTGGTAACCCTGATAGGCGGCTGTCAGCACATCGTTCGAGATGCACATTGGTCAGTGTCCTTCTTTGTGAACCATCAACATGGTGGCATTCAACTTGGTGATACGGTCGTTATTAATCATCAGCGCGGCGCCGTAAGCATCGCGCAGATGACGCGACAGACTGAATTTGGAATCGTTGCGATATCCCGAGATGCCGCAGATCAGCAGTGCCTTGCCGACGATCTCGACGATCCGTTGTGAGCAGGACACCTTCAGATTGTTCGTCCGGATCGAGAACCCGAATCCTTTGAACGCGTCGGGACAGTTCTTGTCGAGCAGTTCCTGATACTCGCGCGTCAGAGATTTGACGTTGTGTCGCATCTCTTGCAGAACCTGATCGACCTCCGCCAGGCGTACCGCGCAGATCGGTGTTTCACCAGGCGTCTTGCGGGCTTCCGCGCGAACAAACGCGCGGGCTCGATTGACGGCATCCGTCGCGATGCCAGTCCACAACGCGCACCAGACCACGTGCGAATAGGGATGCATCGTCTGGGTCAGAATTTCGCTGAAAGGAGTCGGCAGAATCTGGGCCGAATCACCCACGGCCGTCAGTGTGAATCCCGAACTGCATGTGCCGCGAAAACCCATCGTGTCCCAGGTCGACAACGGCTTGGCGGTGTACTCGCCGCGTCGAACCATGACATGCACCTGATCGCTGGCGGGGGCATCGGGAGCACGTCGGCTGGTAACTAGAATGTCATCGGCTTCCTGACCATACGAAATCACCGGCGCCTGTTTGGTCAGTGTGAAGTGATCACCATTCACTTCGACCGCACAGATGCTGGACAACAGATCGCCACCCGTGCCGATTTCGGTTGTTGCGGACGCCATCAGCAGCTGATCATCGACCAGTTGTCGCAGATAGTTCCGGAAGTAGAGCGAATCCTGGGCGTGATGGACGACGCAGGCGACCTGGATGCAGTGCATCGCATAGATCATCGCGGACGAACCGCAATACTGACCCAGTGCTTCGCAAACATCGCAAATCTGCTGAATATTCAAACCCATGCCGCCATATTCGGTCGGCACATAGGCACTCAGCAGCTTGGCATCGCGCAGCGCGGCAAAGGCCTCGACAGGGAACCGCGCGTCGCGGTCGACATCCGCGGCGTGAGGTGCCAACGAATCCGCTCCAATCGAGTGCACTCGTTCGAGCAGATCGTCGAAATCCAGGTGCTGATCCACGACACAATTACTGACGAGCGAGGTCATGGTGTTTCCAAATTCAGGGAGTCAATTCGTCGGCGGGTGAAACGAGGGGAATGCGAACCATGGTCACGCGACACATCTGCGACGGACTTGTTCACCACCTATCGCGGCGGTGAGCCGTCACGCAGATTGACGCGTGTCAGCTCGCCAGGTTCGTCACCGCGTCGGTGATTGACGACAGGCTTTTGAACGTCTTGCGGCTGAGCATCGATTCAGGGAATTCGATGTCGAAGCGATCTTCCAGTGCCAACATGATCCCGACCGTCGCCAGCGACGTCAGGCCGGCCGCGTACAAGTCGCTGTCGCCATTCAAAGTGCTCACGTCCACCGACAATCGGCCGTGTTGTGACAGGATCTCTCGAATCGCGTCAACTTCCGATGCCAGTTGACTCTCCAGGTCGCTCATAATGTCAGCCCAAAATAGATTCCGAATTGACGACCGCGCGAACGTTCGCCCTCGCGAACTCGGCATCGTCCATCCTGAAATCTAGCTCGAAATCTGTTCCCTCACCGGAAAATGTTGCCAGACATCAACAACCTTTGAGGCGATTTCGAGATCGCGTAAACGTTGTGTTGTGCTCATTCGTCACCAACGTTCGGCAACATCAACGTCATTGTCGTCACAAACGCTAAAGTCAGAGTGTGCAAATCTGGCGTTGACACTCGGATTGAGTCGGGTTCAGATTTGCCAAGTCGCTTGCACTTTGGAAACGGATGATCGGCAGGGGCGGACAAAGTCCGGCGAGGCACCCCAGCCACGAGATCTGACTTCTTTCTCGCGTGGTCCTTGACGCCCTTCGCGCGAACAACTTACCTATGCGCAACCCATCACGCGACGCGAATCCCGCCGACCCGCGGCCGGGTCACTGTGAACGGAAGTACGTTCGACGAAATGGATCGTATGACGACCTCAACACCAGGCCGATCGCGCTGGAAAGCTGTTTCATTGGGACTGGCCATCATGGTGATTGGCCTGGTCGTCTGGGACGGAGCCGATCGACGCGGTGCCGACGCGACAAGTCCGCTTGTTCAGAGTCCTGCCGCTCCACCATCGTCACCAATCGAGACTCTGCGAGTTGGCAGTTTCAATATTCATAGCGGGAAAGGGTCCGATGGCGTCCGTGATCTAAAGCGGACGGCTCACTTGCTGAGCGGACTCGATATTGTCGGGCTGTACGAAGTCCGTGCCGGTGGATCTGCGAACGAACCCAATCAGGCTGCGACCATCGCCAAAACGCTCGAATCAGGTTGGCTGTTTGCACCGACCGAACGGCAATGGTGGTCCGATCACTTCGGGAATGGCTTGTTGATGAGGACGCCGTTGGAATCGGTATTGCGAATTCCGCTGATCAACACGCGTGGCAAGGCCTATCGCAACGCGATCCTGGCGACCGTCAAACTGCAATCGACAGATGTCCGCATCATCGCGGTCCACATCGATCGCGAGCAAGATCGGCGTCCGCAACTGCAGGCCATGATCCACTTATTCCTGAATCTGCGTGAACCGTGTGTCCTGATGGGCGACTTAAACTCACCATACGATGACCCCTTGTTGCAGGAACTGAAAGACCGTCCAGGCGTCCACAGCCCGCTGCACGTCGCAGGATCCAACGAACCCGCCAATGGAAATATCGATTGGATCTTCACGCGTGGTTTGAAAACCGTGTCAGCCGAGCTGGTCGAGAACAAAGCATCAGATCACCATCTGCTGAAAGCCGAACTGACACTTCTCAACGGAAGCATGGATGCCTCTGACAAATAAATTGGATTCAATCAGAATCAAATCTGCGTACGTTGGTATCGTGATTTCGTTATTTACGATGCTTCGACTGACGTGGGCCGATCTGTCCTGGCTGTGGCCACTGCGGTGAGGAATTAAGGAGGACATATGATCGGTCGTCAAGCTTTCAAGGCAAGGGCATGTGTGTGGCACCTCTCATCGAGCCTCGCGGCGATCGCGACGGTCCTCTGGCTGATGAATGGGGTCTCGGCCGACGACGAACGTCCCGAGCCATCGCCTAAGTCACCCGCGTTGACTGGACTGTGGTCCGGCGTCTGGGGTGGAGGTGAGGCAGATGGCGTTGTCTTTCAACCTGTCAATTGCGAAGCCGCCATTCGAGGGAACCAGATAGAGTTGTTCGGGCTGCGAGATGGACGACGGATCTCAGGCACTTTTCGCATCGACGAAAAGGCGCGAAAGATCACGATTCAGCCTACCGTGAAACAGGGTGAAGCGGCTCAGAAGCCGGTCGAATATGCGTACGAACTGGGAAAGAACGACTTGACGCTGATCGACAGCGAAAAGTTTCCCATTCTGCTGCAGCGTCGTGACAGTGCGCTGACGGGTCGCGCCAATGCGAACGTGGAACTCGTCCAAGCAAACGAACTAACCGAAGCGGGTGAGTTATCGATCACTCAATTTACGGCGTTGCAAACGAATCAACCGGGCAGCGAATTTCTGTCTGCTGCGACGTACAACGTCAGCTTGAAGAAGGCATTCATTCTGCTGGTTCAAGAAAGCGAGTGCAAAACGCTCACTGTCGCCGCTGCGAGAGAGCGAATCACCAAACCAACGCTCGTGGCCCTGACTTATCGGAAAATCGCCCCACCTTTGGGTGATTCCGTCCACGAACTTTGGAAATCGGTCGGTCCCCCGTCACCGATCAGTGATGCGGTCCGCGAAACGTTTGCGAAAACGCTGCGACCTGGAACGCTCGTCTTTATCCTGTCGGAGATCGAGCAGATACCCGTGCCGTGAGAAACAGGTCGTACTGAGCCAAGCTCCTGTTTCGGTGCCACTGGCGTACGTCTTCGTTCGCCAGTGTCTTACGCCGACAGAGCTGCTCAACCCACTTCTCGTCGAGCGTGCAGGCTGCCGGCAGCAACCGGTGCCGCGACGAGTGGAAACTTTAGTGTGAAGGTCGTGCCTGCACCGACCGCACTTTCAACGCGGATGCGGCCGCCGTGACTTTCCATCACTTCACGAGCCAGCGACAGTCCCAACCCAGTACCTCCCTGTCCCTGTTCGTCGGCCGTCTTGGTCGTAAAGAATGGTTCGAAGATGCGACGCAATTTGTCCGGAGCGATCCCGCATCCCGAATCGCGAATGCTGATTTCGGCTTGACCCGATTCTCGATTGGCCCGCACAGCAATGACCAGGTTGCCGCCTTGCTCCATCGCCTGACGCGCGTTGATCACCAAGTTCAGCAACACCTGTTGAACCTGTCCGGAATTCACGGCGGCGAATACCTGTTCGTCGAACTGAGTCGTCAGCCGGACGCGAAACCGCTGCAGGTCCTTTTCGACGAGCACCAAGACGTCCTCCACCAGGGCCACAAGATTCATCGTCTCGCGGCGATCACCCTGCTGACGAGCATACGACAGCATGCCAGTGGTGATCTTGGACGCACGGTGCCCTGCTGCCAGGATCTTGTCGAACGCCTTGTCACGCTGGGCCACGTCCTTGTGGCGGACGCCCATCTTGGCGTAGTTGATGACCGTCATCAGGATGTTGTTGAATTCGTGCGTGATGGACGAAGCCAGCACCCCGACGGAACTCATCTTCTGCGCCTGCAGCAGTTGCTGCTGCAGCGACTTGACCTGCTGTTCCAATTCGCCGATCCGCGCGACCAGAGATCGTTCATCGAACTCAGACATCGTGGACTTCATGCCCGGACCGCCTTGCAAAAGCGCATTGGATCATGGCTGCCGCGATGAACAGAGGGTCCGACGAATCGACGGGAAACCAAAGGTCGTGTCGTTCGAACTCGTCAGTCCTATTTTCAATAGGCCGCTAGCGCAGCAGCCCACAGCCACGCTGGTCTATCGGAACGCCGGACGACCGGACTTCAGGCGCAAGACGTATCGATTGTCGCGACCGCAATGACAAGACCACGCCGCTTCCACGTACTGGAACTGCGATAGTCAGGCAAGGCTGAGAAGCTTTGCCGACGCTTGAAGTTCGCTGAAAAGACCAATCGCATTTCGGCAGAAATTGCCACTCTGACTACTTTACTGCGTCGGCCTTCTTTTCGTCATGGTCGTGATGGTCTGAACCATCCAGGTGATAATCGATGTCACCAATGTACGGTTTGTCACCGATGGTGATCCGCAATTTCCCATGCAGCATCCCCTCCTTCAGCAAGGCATGCACCACGTCTTCATTCTTCAACTCGAACTTGGACGTCTTCCCTTCCGCATCGCCCTGTTGAGGAGCAGCTTTCAGGGTAAGCGATTCTTTGCCTTCGCCAGCAGGAGCCACAGACACTTCGGTCGCCGTGACCTGTTCTGGAGTCTTGGCGTCTTTACCCAACACATACACGGCCACAGATTCGGAGTCGTGATCGACCACGATTTCGGCGTGGTACTCTTCTTCACCCAGCTCGATGATGCTGCCGCCGTGCGGTCCTTTCGCATCATGATCGTGCTCATTCAACGGGGGCGCTTTTTTGACCTGATTCGCCGGCTTGTAATCATTTGAGCCGTTACAGCCAACCACGCTGATTGCAATTCCGACTGCCAGGCCGCTGATCAGACTCAATCGAACCATTTCACTTCGTCCTTCCGTGATCGTAACTCTGTGTGCAGATACCTGTGACACCGCGACGGGTGGCCGACGCCGGGTAGTCTGAATCACGCCGACCAATCGTGCAACTGTTCCTGGAAATACGTGCGATCAAACGCAACCGTTTGACGCGAACCGCCCGCAAACAGAGTTTACAACGCAACGAAGTTCACCGCCGGTCAATCTTCGCTCTTTTCGACCGGTCCGTTATGCTTCTCACCGCACGGACGTCGTTTGTGAGAAGGAAGCATCATGAGTGTTCTGGGAATCCTCTGGCTGACTCAACTGGTTGCAGTCTTGTCTGCAGATCCGACCGGGTCTGTGGTAGCAAAAGTCAATGGCACAGCCATTACCACCAACGATGTCGACTTTGCCGCGCTGCAGCAAGGATTGTCTGACGAACAGAAGGAAACCGACAAAAGTAAGTTGCTCGACCAATTGATCGATCGCCAGTTAATCCGAGCATTCCTGGCCTCGAAAAAAGTTTCGCCCGTGGCCGACGAACTGCAATTTCAGATCGCGCAGGCTGAAGACCTGATTCGCAAACGCAACGAAGACCCCGTCAAAGTTCTAGCAAAAATCGGTTACACACCCGAACGACTGAAAGCCGAACTTGGCCTGCCACTGGCTTGGCAGGTCTACGCGCGACAGACCATCACTGCCGAACAGATCAAAGCCTATTTCCAGGGTCACAAGCAGGAACTGGACGGAACGCAATTACGAGTCAGCCAGATCTTTCTGAAGCTGCCCAAGCCCGCCGCCGACAGCCAGATCGCCGAGAAGAAAGCGACGCTAAATGCTCTTCGAGACGAGATCACCAAAGGAAAGCAAACCTTTTCCGATGCGGCCAAGGCGCATTCCGAAGCCCCCACGCGCAACGAAGGCGGCGACGTCGGCCTGATCGGCTGGCGCGGCAAGCTGCCACCGACAGTCTCGAAGACCGCCTTCGACCTGAAAGTCGGCGACGTCAGTGAACCGATCGAATCCCCCTTCGGCATCCACCTGATCAAAGTCACAGAACGCCACCCCGGCGACTTCAGCCTGGAAGACGTCCGCACCGTCATCCTAGATCGACTGTCTCAACAACTGTGGACAGACACCGTCGCGAAGGAACGAACATCAGCCAAGATTGAACGGCCGAAAAGCTGAACCATGAAATCCGACATTCCGATAATCACTTGCTGATGGAAAGGTTAGTTGACAAACGTTCTTGTCCAGCGCCAAACTGAAATCGCTATCGGTTGAAGGCACGACATTCGCTCAACTACCTGAACGATGAAAACATGACGACTGCGCAGGTATCATCGCGTGCGAAAACTTGCCGCGATTGCGGCTTCGACCTTCCAATCGGAAGAACCACTTGTCCACATTGTGGAAGACCACAATTATTTCCAAATGTGGACATTGCCGAAGAGCAGACTGAAAGAAACCGGCTTCAAATCCGGTATGAGAATGCGATGCACTCAATTCAAAATCGTGGCTGCGAAGCAACCGCAGCCCATTTTGAGTTGGCCTGCCGAAGGTCAGTAGCTGTCTTTAAAGTGACATTACAACGCCTTCTACGTGAAACGGCGACCGGAACTGCAATTTACGAAACGTACTACGATTTGGAGCGACTTCGCCTCTCGACTTCCCCCCCCGGCAAATACAATTGGGATAAACTGCGTCAACACGCAGAAATTGAAATCTTGGGAAGCTCCGATCATAGAGATCAACTCCACTATGCATGCCTGTCCATCGGCGGCCACGGGCTCGCTTACTATGGAGAGTGCACCGTCGAGTTACGAGACGGAATGATCGGGCACCGAGCCTCGTGTTTCGAAGGAAATTCCGCAGTCTTGTACAGTCGCGATCCGGGATTCAACAATTGCATAAGAAGCTCTTGGGCCGAAAAGGAAAAGCTCTGTGTCGCAGCGCTCGGGCATAGGCTGGATATCGCCACCGAAATATCAGAGTTTCAATCAATCCTCGTCGAAAATGGCCTGTCGGGCGACGATGATCGATTCATTGAAGTTCACGTTTTCGGGCCGATGACGTGCAAGACTTTTTCTCGTGTCGACATCGAGGAAGGCAATTTGACCTCAGAAGAACAGTTATTGCGAAAAGCAATCCTCCAAAAGCTGAAGACGGAAAACGTTAAGGTTGACTGATCATGCAGACCGTTATCGTTTCTCCACGCGACAAGCGCGTCGGCATTCTTAGCGAGGATCTGAGGCAGGTCAATGTCTGCCTGCCAGCTTCGGAACAATGCCGGACGATTCCGATCGAAGTTTATTTCAGCCGCTTCCCCGATAGCACTGTTGTTGAGACTGAAGACGGACTGGATCTCGCACAATTACTCCGTGAACAGTCTGAGTGTGCATACGCTCTCGATTTCACTCTACTACTTTTCGATAGACAGATTCTTGACGAAACGAAGCGCGAGATTGCGATTGCGCTGGACAGAATGCTAAATAAGCAGACGATTCGCACTTATGTCCTCGACATTTTGCTGTCAAAGCCACTTGCTAGCGTACTGAGCAGAGACCGTGTTCTCGCGACCGCTATAGGACTTCCGCACGTCGACGAACTATTGACGCTGATCATGGATGCTCAAACGCGAGTACAAGCAGCTGCTGATGCTTGGTCGGTGACTCGACTGCATCCCCTCGTGAGATCTGCAGGGGAAAGGAACGTGTTAGGGGCCATTATCAGCGCCGGCATCTTCCGAAAGATGATATCATCGGGTCGATTGCAGGTGGATAGGACAAACATTCAGCGAGAACTTGCAATCGAGGGGTCACAAACTCACCCTTGCGATCCTCAGATCTTGAACGCTTTGGTGTCAGAATACCTGGCAATACTCCCAGCTGTTGCTGCAGACAGTGAGGTCACTGGAGCACTAGCACCAGGCACGATCGAGAATGTGTCGAGCTACGGTAGCCTTGATGGGCATCGTGCAGCCAACAGGCCTGATAGTCGACACAAAGCAACCACTCTGCTATCGACGATTAAGCGTCGCTTCTCTACAGACCGCTCAAGATCCACCATGCTCTTAATAATGGCGGCTTTCGCTTGCGCCGGCCTGGGTTTCGTTGCACCAATCGGAATGCGGTTTTTTGTCGCCACACTCGGCGTTCATGAGACTCTCTGTATCACTGGACTTGCATTTCTTTTAGCTGTTGTTGTGACGCCGTCTATCCGTGAACTCGCTCATCTTTGCGGGTTGGAGGATTTGCCAGACCGTCGTCGAAAATTGCGTCGGCAGCCAATTGCGCTCGGAGGTGGGGTCGCGGTATTGTTTTCTGTAATAGCCAGCGTCGCAATTGTATTAAACGCCTTTCCCGTATTGAACCAGATTGTTTGCGGCACGCATATTTCGTTCTCTATCGGATTGTTGTTGTCGTCTTCGCTTATTGTAATTGTTGGACTGGTCGACGATCGGTATGGGTTGCGAGGACGTCAAAAGCTTCTTGGACAAATGGTAGCGGCGTTTGTCTTGGTTATGTCTGGGCTTGTTGTGAGGAATGTTGAAGTTTTTGGATGGAAGTTCGAACTTGGATTGCTTTCAATCCCATTCACCCTATTGTGGTTGGTCGGGGCCATTAACGCGCTGAACCTCATTGATGGGTTGGACGGACTGGCAGGTGCTGTCGGTGTCGTTCTCAGCCTGGCAATCGCCGCGATTGCCTATATGACGGTTCATGAAGCCGAATCGCTCATAGCCATGGCACTTTGTGGAGCACTTCTTGGATTTCTCGTTTACAACCTTCCGCCAGCATCGATCTATCTTGGTGACGCAGGAACAATGCTAATTGGATTGTTGTTGGGAACGTTAGCCATGCGAAGCTCGTTCATAGGTCCCGCAACAGTCACCCTGCTAGCTCCTACTGTTATCTGGTCAATTCCGATTCTGGATGTGGGAATGGCGGTCTTGCGTCGCAAACTGACTGGTCGAAGTATCTACGAGACGGATCGCGGACACCTGCATCATTGTCTCTTACGCCTCGGCCTGAGTGGGTATTCTACTCTTATATATATTGCGCTGTTTTGCACCGTTACGTCAGTCGGAGTCTTGATCAGCGTCGCACGCCAAAATGAGTGGGTGGCAGTTATCAGTGCCTTTGCCGTTTTCTCGACGCTAATCGTCACCCGTTCGTTCGGCTATGTTGAATGCCTGATGCTCGGTAGCCGAATCAGGTCTTTAGCATCTTCAATGATATCATCCACAAAGCAATCCAATGAGATGCCATTATCGCTCATTAGGGCGCCGATGACGGGAACCCGAGATTGGGAAGAGCTTTGGGACTCTCTGACTGACTATGCGAACCGCTTCGATCTTTTGTCAATCCAGTTGAACGTGAATCTTCCCGCGCTCAACGAGGAATATCATGTTAATTGGAACCGTCGCAATAGCGCTTCTGGACAGCAGTGGACGACGGAGATTCCGTTGATTGTCGGAAAATCTACGGTCGGGAGGCTGAAGTTCTCAGGTCTGGCATCGGACGGTGATTTCTCCGCCTGGATGGGTGAACTGATCGAAGGATTGAAGCCTTTCGAAAGCCAGCTTAAATTCCTCCTCGCTCACGAAGTGGAGACCAGAACTAAGGTATCGGCAAACGAGAACTGGACGGAACCAGATGAGTCGCTAACAAGGGCGCAAGACCTCCTTGTCAAGAGCCGATAGTTTTCATTCGAAGGCTCTGAACGCATTCCTGGGCTGCGACGTATTCACGTCACTGAGGGCCGCGACGACATTGGCATCGTCGTCGCGTCGTCAGTACAACAAAATGGACCTCATGGGTCGCTGGGGTATGTGACCTCGGCAGAGTTCGCCCTACAGACCTGACGCTCACTACAACTGGTACTAAAAGCCCCGGCACGCCATCGTTATGTGCGCATCGAGCCGACTTTTCCACGTGGATTGGTGCCGGTCTGACTTAAACGGTGATTTTTGTGCGGAATTGCGGGCTATTCTTGTCGATGCCCTGATGAAAGCCAAATCGATTACTCAGAGATGTGCTCAAACTCGCGCGGCTCACCCGATCGCCTAAAACAAGACTTGTCAGCCCTTCTTCGCTGTGGCAGACTGAATCGATTGTATTGATTGCGTCCTATCGAAAAGGTTCACTGCATGCGAGGTCTTTTTACCGCCGTCGTCGCCGGGATCGCTTGCTTGATTGGAAGCGTCGCTTCGGCACAGGGCGTGATCTGCAAGTTGCCCGCGGATGGCGCCTGGGTTCGCTTTGAAGGGACCTACGCGCAAGCCCAAGTTCGTCCCGAAAACGCCGTCGGCAAGATCGAAATCAGCCCCTGGACGGAACATGTGACGATCAAATCGGTCGGGACCGAGACGGCTGAATACCAGGGCGAACAAGTTCCCTGTCGCTGGATCGAAATCAAGATTGAACGCGGACGCGTCCGCGATGGTAAGGTCGATACGGGACTGACGGGACTCGAACTGTACAAAGTATTGATCCCCGAAACATCCGTCATAACCGACAATGTCGATAGCAGTGGTGTTCCGGTCAGCTTCCTGCCGCTTGTCAAAGGCTTCCGAAAAGTCGGTAAGGCCGAAGCAAAGCCGCTGACCGAACCTGCCCTGCAGCTGTATCCGCTGGGAATCCTGATCGGCTATTACCGCGAACTGGAAGTCGTTGCCGAAGACGTCAATCCGGAAGTGGGCGTGGGGCAGATCAAGGCAACTCAGTTGAAGGGCGATATCACGATCGAACGACCCAACAGCCGAACTGTCCAAGAATCGACGATTTGGAAAAGCTCTGACATTGCCTTCGGCGTTGCCCGCTGGACGGCCAAGATCACGCGCATGACCAAGGATGATCGAGCCCCTCGTGACGACTTCAAAGCTGTTACCGAAGTCACGATCGAAATGGCGGCGCAGGAAACAGGCAGCGACGCCAAGAGCGAACTGACCACGCCCTGAGTTTCACCATCGTCTGACAGACCCGACAACATCGGCCAGCACTTGTCGGCTGCTGCTGCTCCTAATTGGGTCGCGCTGAGATCTGGACTGGTGTGCTTGTTGCCGAAATTTCGTCCGGATGTAATCGCGACGGTGATTGCTTGTTCAACAATTCGGCGAGCGGTCGAAGCTGATTGACGCGGCAGACCGTGCGGTACGGACAACGCCCTGTACACGACAGATCATCGTTCTCGACCACAAAGCGACCGGAACGAATTTCGGCCGCCAGTTGAGGCAGCAGATGGTCGAGCAAAATCTCGAGCCATTCAATTCGCTCAGGATCGATCGCCTCAAACCTGGAACGCGGCAAACCGGTCTTGAAACCGGTGTCGTGCAACGCCCAATAGCCCATTTGATATGGTATGGAATTCGGTCCCACCAGGCCCAGGCGTTTGATCGCGAGCAGATACAGCGGCAATTGAACTGCGCGTCCGGCGACCAGATCTTCATCCCGGACGGATGGACGCTGACCCGTTTTATAATCGACAACGACATAGCCCTGGCGACCGCCCGTCGAACCGACATCAACTCGGTCAATGCGTCCTCGCAAGTGGACGCTATTGTCGCCCGTTCCAAACTGGATGGCCGGATGAATCTTGTCATCAGCACCCGGTGAATCGGGCAGTTTGCCGAACGAAATCTCGGGTGCCAGCGACGACGGCGATGTTAATACGTCTTTGAATTTCTGCTCGTACTCATCCTGCTGTCCAGCAAACGCTTCGGCCCACTGTTCGAGAATCAACTGCTCGATCCTCACCAGGGCTCGCTGTAGATCGGTCTCGGGTATGATGCGATCAAACTGGCCCTGCAGCAACTTGTAGAACCGGTCGCGCAACGCATCGGGATCGGTCATCGCTCCTTCCGCCAGTAACTGCGCCAGGACCATGTGCAACATGGTTCCGCGAGCAGCGAAGTCAGTCCCTTCTTCAGGCGATTCAATCGGTCCAATGCCGAGGACGTATTGCATCCAGAATTGGAACGGGCAGCGAGCATACATTTCCAATTCGGTCGCGCTGAACTGGTGCCGCGGACCGAATCGTTGTTGCAAGACAGACTGATTCCTGGACAGTTCCAGACGGCCTTCAAACGGAGTGAACCCTCGTTGATGGAATCGATGCTCGGCAACGTCGCACGCGGCTAATGTGTTCCAGCTCGGCCGACGCAGCGGATCGAATTCCAACGCCGCGCGATACAACTCGGGATGACCGGCACGTGCCTGTACGACGGCGGTCAGTCGCACATCGGTCAGGGTTAGAGCTTGATCGGCCGATGGGACTGGGTCGAGATTCCCTTCGTGCGACATTGCAATCGCTTCCGGCTGGAACAGCGACGTCAACGCCGCCACGTAGGGACTGGGAAAGACCGGCTGGCCCTTGGAATTCACGGCGGGATAACTGAGCGTCAGGCTGTGTCGGGCTCGAGTGACGACCGAATAAAACAGCAGCATTTCATCAGCGTGATGACTGAGTCGATGACGCAGCGCGATCCCGCGCGCGATGAAGTCTTGTCGTTCAGATTCTCCCAGCAGGCAATCGTCGGCCCGACTCATCGGGAAACTGTTTTCGGTCAGTCCCATCATAAACAGATGCGGCACATCCAGGTTGCGAATCTGTTCCATGCTCAGGATGCGGATGCAGCCACCCGGTTCAGGCGGCGCCGACAACGTTTCGTGACTGAGTAAGTCACGCAATTCGGTCGCGAATTCGGGCAACGCCATCTTGCGAGGTGGGTTGGCCCCGGCCAGCTTCTCGTCCGCCTCTGCCGCTGTTCGCAAGATTCGCTGCAACAAGTCCAGATCGCGCGTTTCGCTGGCAGCCAGAGGATCATTCGTGCCAATCGTCGCTTGAATCCAACCGTGGTCTGCCGCCACCGCCGCCAATACGTCGGCCCAATCGGCCAGCGTGTGCGCGCGTCGTAATCGTTCAAGACTGCGTGAGAGTCGATTCAGTAGCGGTGCGGCTCGACGAGCCAAGTCCGACAGCGATTCGCGGCGAGAGGATCCTTCGGACGGTGCCTCGGCCGCATTTCGTCCCAGCGATCGCAACATCAATTCGCGACCTTCGCGCAGTCGCAGTCGACGCAGGGCGTTCGCCACCGAGCGAGCGGCTTTGCCCGCTTCCAATTCCGGCCAACCGGGTTGAAAGTAATTGGAATCCAGAATCGCCAACAGGCGCTCGAACGGCCAGTCGCGCAGTTCGAACTCGAGCAACGACAAGACCGCTTTGACAATGCAACTGGAAGTGAATGGCGCTTCCGCTTCGCACCAGGTCGGCAACCCGGCCGACTGCAGGTAGTCTCGCAGTCGTGGTCCATCGTCACTGATCGAGCGCAGCCCGATGACGATGTCTTGCGGCCGTGCCGGCGCCGCGGCGAGTCCGTTTCGGCAACGCGTACCCGTATTGGCCAGCAATCGCTTAATGCGACTCGCGATTGCCTGCCATTCACCGGCTTGCCCCGTGGCGGCGACGATTTCCAATCCTGCTGCGGTTGGGGTCGGCGAGCAGAACCGTGGATTACAGAACAACCGATCGGCGATCGCACGAATCGATTGACGGCATTCACCGGCACTCGATGTCGAATTGGCGGTCGATGTTGATGCCGAAAGTGCTGCAGACTCGGAGCGATCCAGTTCGTCCAATCGAAGTCGCTCGATCTGGAACATCACCGTATCCGGAAGGTATCCGCGGATCCTGGTGATCGCCGCTTGCGGCTTGGCGAACAGGTCGTTTCGAGACAGCGGGTTTTCCACCGGCAACGAAATCGAAACGTCCTCAATCCACTCGGCCAGATACCCCAGGATTTCGTACTGCGTTTGAGTGAAGTCGGCAAAGCCGTCGACGACGAGACAAGTCACATTGGCAAACGGGCCGCGCACGCCGTTGCCGAGGGCTGTGCGAGCCAGCCAGAACCGGCCTTCGTTGTCGTACCATTGCTGCTCAGCCAAATGACGTTGATACTGAGCGTAGATCAGTCCCAGTTCCAGATCGCGTCGTGCAAACGCCGACGTCCGCTCTTCGCATGCGGCCACGAATTTCTCGGGCCAGATCTCTTCACGTTTCAGCTCGCTGATAAACGCCGAGACCACGTCGAGGAACCCGGTCGTGCCCGCGATTGGCAGAAAATGTCGCAACTCGCCCTGTTCTTGCAACGACGACGTAATGCGTCGCAACAACAGCCGCTTCATGACCGGTGAAATGGGCGTGGCTGGTTGATCAGCGGCTGCCAGTATCTTTTCCGCGAACAGATCGAAGGTCAGGACGTTCGGAGCGAAGCAGGCCGAGCCGCACCGGGCCAGCAATTGTCGCGAGACGGACTGCTGAATCCGCCTTGTCGGTGTCAGCCATAGACACGTTCCCGGACGCCGTTCCGATTGAGCTCGTACGAGGGCCGCTCGATAATGTTCGAGCAGTCGCTCTGTCTTCCCTGCACCGGCGCAACCCGTGACGATCCTTAACTGAGTCATACCCGAATTGTAGTCGCCCCCCAAAGACCCGCAATGACCCGGCCGCGGGTCGGCGGGGTTCGCGATTGAGTTGGGTTCAGAATAGTTGGGTCGCTCGCGCGATGGAAACCGGTAATCAGGCCAAAAGTCCTGTCCTTGTTTCTCACTTGACTCTTCACGCCCGTCGCGCGAATGACTTACCTATTCATAAACCTTCACGCGACGCGAACCCCACCGACCCGGGGCCGGGTCCAGAATATGTGGGTCGCTCGCGCGATGGATACGGGTGATCAGGCCACAACACCTGTCGTTCTTTCTCGCTTGATTCTTGACGTCCTTCGCGCGAACGGCTTACCTATTCTGCTCCCGTCTTGCGACGCGCAGAAACCGCCCGTGGCGGACAATCGTGCGACGCGGATAAACCGCCTGCGGCGGACGCGTTTGAGTTTATTCAATGGATCGTCTTGTCATCATGCCACTGAACTCGCCGACGTCGATCATCTCGGTCTTCGAAACTCGTCCCTATTGGGGTCCCGAGTTGCAGCGACAGTTCCCTCAACCGACCGTAGTGATTCGCGAGTGCCGATCGCTGGCGGATCTGTTGCCGTCGATCGAAGGATTTGCGAAGTCGGTGTTGCTGATCGACCTGGCGGCGGGGCTCGAGGCCTGCCTGGAATGGTTCACGACCAAATCACCGTTGCGGCCCGGTTCGTGTTCGATCATCGCGTGCGGTTCGCCCGAGACGGCAGAACTGGAATGGATCCTGCGCGATGCGGGAGTAACGGCCTTTCTGCCCGACATCGTTCCTGGCACCACTCTTGGCCGGCTTTGCAGACTGCAGCTGGGGCTGACTCAACGCCGAGTTGATCGAGCGCGTTGAATTTCGTTCTGGGCTCTGTGGTCCGACTTCCACGGCGCGACGATTCGTGACAACCGCAATTGACATCACCTACTTCTGTAGGTAATCTCCTACAGCAGTAGGTATTCTACAGGAGGCATTGGATGCCAAAGAAATCAGGCCGACCATCGTTGTCGGATGCGCAGCTCGAAATCATGCAGGTCATCTGGGACCGCGGCGAGAGTACCGTGTCCGAAGTCTGGCAATCCATTAGCCAGCAGCGCGCGATTGCTCGCAATACCGTGTTGACGGTTCTGGATCGGCTGGAAAAACGTGGCTGGTTATCGAAACGCAGTGTCGGCAATAGCCACATCTACAGTGCCGCAGTGTCCCAACAGACGACGCTGTCGGAATCGGTGAAGCGGTTCGTCGACACCTTCTTCGGTGGCTCGTCCGAATCGCTGATGATGACGCTCCTCGAAGATCGCAAGCTCTCTCCTGACGAAGCGAAACGGATTCGCGATCGAATCAACAAGGCGCAAGACAAATATTCGTGAGCTTCTGTCGCTCGACACTCGTTGATTCAATTCAAACACACACTGACCGGAACAAGGACGTTCAAGATGCAAACGATGCTGATTCTGCTCGCGGTGGTCACCGCGATCTTGATGGTAGCCTGGTCGATGGCACGACTACTGCGACAGTATCCCGCGGCCCAGGATTTGTTATGGAGGACAACTTTGGTCGCGGTCGCTATCACGCCGGTCGCACTGCTGAGCAGAGCGATTTTGACCGATCATCAGTGGTCTCTGCCAATTCTGCCTGCGATTTCGACAGATGCAGTGGTCAGGGAAGTGGGACTTGAACCTGGCTCGGCAGATCGCGGCCGGGCAGTCAGTCAAATGAATCTGAGAATGCGCCCCAAAACGCGACCGGCCGAACCAATCTCTGCCGATCCGCCGGATCTTGAACTCGGACAAGATGACGTCATCCCGATGGTCGCTGCCCCGAATGCTGTCGCAAGCGCCGCCGGATCTGCATCCATGACATCCGGAACGTCGACTCACGCGACCGTTCGCGGCCCGCTACGAGATTGGGGAATACTCGTCACCGCGGCGATCGTATCAGTTTGGGCTGGCGGTGTTGGACTCCATCTGATCCGCATCATCCGAGCCGCCTGGAACGCGAATCGATTACTGCGACAGTCCGCGACGGTGATCGACGCGACAGCCCTGGAGTTGAACTGCTGGTGTGCACGACGAGTCGGCATGTCCGTCGCCACTCGGCTGGCGACGCACCATAACGTGACAGGTCCGGTCGTCATGGGATTGGCCACTCCGACAGTCGTCGTCCCACCCGCATTGCTGTTGCCGTCGGCACGTCATGACCTGCGGGCGACTTTGTTGCACGAGAATGGACATCTTCGTCGTCACGATCTGCCGTTCGATCTTTTGCTGCGGTTGGTCGTGGCTGTGTTATGGTTCCACCCTTTCGTGTGGGTCATGGCCAGGGAACTTCGCCGCCTGCGTGAAGAACTGTGCGACAATCATGTTCTGAGAGAAGAACGGCCCGTGGCCTACGCCGAAATGCTACTGCGACTGGCACTCGATCAACGTCTAACCGAGTCGCAGTTGATCGGTCTCGGCATGTTCACGCGGCCACATCGGCTGGAATCGCGTGTCGATGCGATCCTATCATCCCAGCGGTCGCTGGCCACGTCGACGACACGACAAACGCGAGGACTATTGATCGTCGCGGCAGGCGCCTGCCTGATTGGCGGACTGTTCTTGCGCTTCGATCACGCTCAACTGGCTGCAGACGACGACACGCATGCACGCGGGACCAGTGTCGCACAAAAAGAACAGTCCACTGCCGACAAACCCCTAAACGCGAATGAGCAAGCAGACAATCCGGCACTCGAATCGAAGCCAGCCGTGATTACGTTCAAGATTGTCGATTCGGCTGGTAAACCGATTGAGGGAGTCGATGTGACGCCGTGGGCCCTATCGATTTCCGGCGGTGCCTTCTTCACCGATCATAAGTGGGAGACGACGAAATCCGACGCCGACGGCCGTGTTGTGATTCCGCTCACCGTGGGAATCAGTCAAACCGTGACCGCAGTGCTGAAACATCCCGGCACCGCAGGGATCGAGTCGATTGGATTCAAGGCGGAACATCCCAACTTTCCGATCTGGTCGAGCTATCTGCGTCTGGTCGGCGATGCTACTACGCTGGCCCTCAGCGATCCCGTCACGATCCACGTGCGCGCTCAACGCGAGGGTGAGACGGTGGCTGCCACTCGGTTGTATCCCGACGTCACGAACACTCATTCCAGGGACTGGTCCGAAGCGGACGGAGTCCTCACCTATCGCAACCTGGATCTGACCCAGTCTCGCTGGCTGCGAGTCACCCAGATTCCTGAACAGGGCGACGCCTGGTTCAGCGAGGTTGTCGATCTGCAACATCTCGGTGGTGAATCGATCTCTCTTTCCGTGACGCTGAAACCCGGAACACGCGTGACGGGTCGCTTGTCGGACAATGTGCCACGACCGGTGAGAAACGGGCGTTTGATCGGGGTTGTCGTCAGCCCTCGTACCACCGACTACCACCAATCAATGTGGAATGCCACCACGAAGATTGCCGAAGACGGTTCGTTCATGCTGGAGACGATGCCGTCGGACGAGACACTGCAACTGATCGCGATCTGTGATGGCTGGGTTTCACGCTCGCCACTGAAGGCCGAGACGCAGGCCTATCTCAACGAGCACGGATTCCCCAAGGATGGAGCCGTTGATCCGACCTCCGGAATGGTGTTCCCGCAACTGGTCTGGTTGAGCGGCCCCAGTGTCGACACCTCTATACCCATGACGCAAACCGGTTCATGCGAGGTTACCGCCGTTGACGACAAGACAGGCCAACCACTCGCCGGAATCGAAATCTCGTTCAGCCCCAATCAATTGATCCACCAGTCGGGCACGACATTCCTTGGAAGTGGCTACGACGAACTGGCTGCGGCGCGTGCACAATTGGCCGATGGCAAAGTGGATCTCAAAGCTTATCAGATTCGATCTGATCGCCTTTATCAGGCAAAGACCAACGAGCAAGGGGTTGCCGTGATCTCGGGACTGCCCGGGCTGCCCGAAGGCTCCGATTCGCCGCGGCAAATGATGTACTTCGCGCATAGCGACACACTTATCGGGTTTCCGGAGGAGCCATTACAGATCGAACTCCCGTTCTATGCACAGCCCCTGCTCGCAGCCGTGACTGCGGGGAAAACGGAACGGATGACAATCCGCATGGTTCCGATTGCCGACATCAGCGACGAAGCCGTGCCGCAAGACGAAGACTTTGCCGCGGGCGCTTTTTTGCCCGCCATGAGCTCAGGAACTGCGTTTGGCCGTGTCGACGACGAACGAGGGAAACCGATTGAAGGCGTCACCGTGAAAATCGAATTGATGGAGATGGCAATCGAAATCGAAGGTTTGCCACCGGAAGCCAAATCCGAGTTTGATCGATTGAACAGCATCGCCGTTCAGACAGATCACGAAGGCCGATTCGTGTTCCCGCTGCAAGAATGTTGCGGCGAGGGTGGTGACGTCTCTGTGCCCTTGCGATTCACAAAAGCAGGATTCGCGGACCATGTTCAAATGGTGCGCAGCACCAAGGATCGTATGCTTGTCAGGATGCATGCGGGGACAAGCCTGACGGGAACCGTCCACCTGGTCGACGGAAATCCCGCAGCCAATGCCGTCATTCGTGCGTATCACACGCTCCGTTTCCCTGGCAAATCAAGCGAGGATGTATTGGTCTGGCATGAGACAACGTCTGATGATCAGGGCCAGTACAAATTGCTGGTTCAACCTGATGAATATCAGATCATGGCTCGTCACCCCAACGGAGAAACCGCCTGGTTGCCCAAACAACCGCCCAGAGACGAATCTGATAACGGATCGTCGCGACCCCGGAACCTCTCGGACCGCACCAAGGTGAACATCCGACGTCACGAAGCAAAGCAACTGGACATTCAACTGCAACCAGCGGTTGAATTCCGTGCGAAGGCGGTCAACAGTTTGACGGGCGAACCGTTGGCGGGGATCTGGTTTCAACAGGAACACTATCCCTGGATCGACTCCAGAACCGATGACGCGGGCAACGTCGCGATTCAATCTCTGCCTGCAGAATCGATTAACTTCACATTCACTGCTGACAGTCATCGTCGAGCCTGGTCGGACGGGGCGTCGGCGGCCTGGAAAGAACGGCATTTGAAGGATCCATCGACAACACCTGGCATGGTTCCCATCAACGAAGGAATCACATTCGATTTAAAACCTGGCATGCCGCCGGTTGTCGTGACTTTCGAACCGGCCATCAAAATCACCGGTCGCGTGCTTGATCCCGCTGGCCAGCCGATCGCAGGGATTGATGTGATGCCTGTTCACAGGACGGATTCCCCATCGAAAGCGACTCCACAACGTGCCTGGGCCAGAACCGACGCGAACGGCCGTTTTGAACTGAACGCCTCGGCTCCCGAAGATGGTCGAATTGTCCTGCTGGGAAGCGATCAGCGACCGATCGATCGATCGTCAAACGCGGGACGTCCGAACTCCATACCTGCTGAATCAGGCCGCAGAACTTGGGCCAACGGATTCAGCCAGCCGATTCAGGTCCTGCCTGGCGACAACATCAAAGACGTCGAATTGCGACTGTCGCGTCCGGGCACGGTTCAAGGCCGACTGGTGACACAAAACGGAGACCCGTTAACAGCCGTCCCGATTCTGGTTTCGCCTTTCGACTATTCCGAAGAACCTCGATACCGCCCCTCGACCACCACCGACCGAAACGGCCGGTTCACTCTGACACTCGTTCGTCCCGGCCGACACAAGCTGTACGCGAGAATCGACACTGACCCGCCTGGTATCGAAACGGCACTGCCGGAAGTGGAAGTTCAATCGGATCAGACTGTCGACGTGCAATCAGTGATCATTCCAATGATCAAGGAACTGAATAAATAGCTCAGTGGGAGATTCGCCGGTCATCGAAACGAACCCATGCACGAACTTCCGTTGCATGGGTTCGTTTTTTGTTGCGGTCTCATCAAGTAGGCCCGGCTATGTCAGAAGATCTCCCAGGCAGTAATGCGGACAGAGCCTTTCCTGGCATCACGGATCAATGGTGCACAGCACTAATTTGCCGCCAAATCCGCTTCAATCGTCAGAACCGCACCGCGCGTTCGCAGCTCAATTTGACAAGTTGCTAGAGCGAATTATGTTCCGATTTGGTGACCCTGAATTCTTATTCATGATGGCAATATGAACACTCAATTTGTTTCTCATTCGGGATCAGAGACGCACCGGCGATCTGGTGCCGCGGCCGTTGAATTTGCACTCTGCTTTCCCGTCGTCATCGGGATTGTGTTCTCCTCCATCGAGATCTCGAACGCGGTCCTCGTCAAACAAGCGCTGACTTCGGCCGCTTACGATGCTGGCAATGTCGCGTCAGCAAGTGGTGGATCATCGGCGCAAGCCATTGCGCGCGCCAACCTGGTCTTGTCCGGCTTCCGGATCAATTCTGCGACAGTCACCGTCACACCCACTGTGGATGACAATACGCCCACGGGGACCGAGATCTCGATTACCTGTTCGGCTCCATTGAGCGCCAATTCCACCATGGGTTGGAGCTTTTCCAGCATGGTCGTGACGAGAACTTACAAAGTTTCACACATGTAATTCGAATAGACACATTCACCTTGTTCGAGTAGGGCCACCGTGATCAAAACTTCGTCGCAATCTCGATTCTCATTGGCAAACGTCGCTGCGCGATGTGGTGCCGCAATGCCGCTGATTGCCGTCTTCCTCGTCATCCTGATTACGATGGCGGCATTCTCGATCGATCTGGCCTATATCGAACTGGTGAAAACCGAACTGAAGGCGGGAACAGATGCTGCCGCCAAGGCAGGCACGTCGACGTTGATGCAGGGCGGTTCCGATGCAGAAGCGAAGGCCGCCGCGATCAGCTTTGCCGCCAAGAATCTGGTGGGTGGCAAGTCGCTGGCAATTACCGCGTCTGACATCACGCTGGGACAGACCGCGCAACAAGTGGATGGAACATGGGCCTTTGTGCCGGGGGCAAAACCTTCCCAGGCTGTCCAGGTGATGTCGAGCCTGTCGAGTTCCAATGCGAACGGCAGCGTCAATTTGTTTTTTGCACCGATGCTGGGTCAAAGTACGTATTCCACCTCCACCACTTCAGTAGCCTCGGCCTTCGCCGCCGACGTTTGTCTCGTGCTGGATCGTTCGCAGTCGATGTGTTTCGACTTGTCCGGAACGGTATGGATGTACCCACCTCCAATCCTTACCGATTGGGTGACAGGTATTAAAAATGCCCCGCAGCCGGGCAGTCGCTGGCGAGCTTTGGACGATGCCGTCAAGTCATTTACCGACATCTTGAATGCAGCCAATGCGCCGCCGCAGGTCGCTGTCGTCACTTGGGCCGATCAAATCGGTACGAATACCGAAGAGTTCCTGCTGACCGGACAAACTTCTCCGGCGGTGACTGTCGAACTGGACCTGAGCACCAACATGGGAAAGGTCTACGGGGTGGTCCACAAACATTCGTCGAACGTCATCCTGGGCGGAACAAACATGTCGGCCGGGATGGACCAGGGCACTACAATTCTGACATCGTCTTCCGCCCGACCTTACGCCAAAAAGATCATGATTCTGATGACAGATGGCCAGTGGAATGCGGGTCGAAATCCCATCGCTGCCGCGACAGATGCCGTGAATCAAGGCATCACGATTCACTGCGTCTGCTTCCTCAAAAATGCGGATCAGACGACGACACAACAAATCGCGTCCATGACTGGCGGTCAATTCCACTACGCGGCGAACGCCGCCGAACTCACCGCGGCATTCCAGAAACTGGCGTACTCATTACCGGTGGTGCTTACGAAATGAACGCTCATCGCTCCCCACACGCGTTCAGACTCCAGACGGCATCACACACCCCCGCGCGCCGAGGCGCTGCGTCGGTGGAAATGGCCCTGGTCCTGCCCATTGCATTGATCACCTTTGTCGCCTGCATCGAGTTCACGCGCGCTTGCCAGGTGGCCAATACCTGTGCTTTCTCGGCCTACCAGGGTTGTCGCGCTGCGATCATCCCGGGCGGTACGGCAGCATCAGCGAATTCGGCCGCCCAGCAATTCCTGAATGCCAATGCAATTGGCACCAGTACAATCACAGTGACGCCATCTGTGATCGATGACACAACGGAGACAGTCACGGTGAATATCGCTGTCAGTCTCGACAAGTCCGGCTGGATCGCTCCGATCTTCACGCATGGCAAGACCGTGTCGCGCAGTTGCACTTTGACGCGCGAAAAGACAAGCGGAATCTGACGTCGGGTGGCGGCAAGGTAGGGTGGTGACACGACCGGCCTCGGGCGCAGTCCCACCTCTTCGATCGGCCTCTCGTCGCTAAGGTGAGTTACCGAGCTGCCGTGGTCAAAGACACGACTTTGTCGAAGACTCCAAAATCGTGGCACCCGTGGTACTGTCAACGACCCACGCGACTGGTCTGGTCCGGAATTGGGTGGGCCATCTCCGATGCGCGGCTCAGCAGGAGTTTCGCCCTCCGGGATTCGCCCGTCCACAATCGCATCGCGACGATCAGGCCGCCTTCGCAGCGGCACCGGAATACATCGAATCGTAGATCGACACGGCACGAGTGGCCTTCACTTCGGTCAACATCGGGCACTGCTGCCATCCTGCGGCGAAGAACGCGTTGAAGTACAGCACGACGATCCGCCGCGGCTCTCGTTGGAACGACGCTTCAAGATTCTTGACGACTTCGGCAATGATCGCTGTCCCGAACGAGTTGTTGACGAACAGGATTAAGGGACCAGACGGAATCGGGAATTGGGTCGCGTCGGCGCAGACCAGTTCCACGTCACGACATTTTCGGGCGAACTGCGGAAAGATCTTCAGATTCCGTTTGGCAACCTGATCGAGACTTTGCGAGTACTCGACTCCGATCACGCGTCGAAATGGCAATTGCGAAGCGGCCAGAACCGCGCGACCCTTGCCTGAACCAAAGTCCAGGAAGGTGAACTGATGCAAGTCCAGCGACAGTTCGCTTAAAGTCTGTTCCAGCGAATCGGCACAAACTGCCTGATAACGACAGCCGTGATCCCAATTCGCTCCGACGACATCTGCGGCCTCGGGAACCAGTTTTCCACTCGTATCGACGCCCCACTTCCGATCAAATTCCAGATCTTGATCGCGCAGGGCAGCACGCGCTCGTCGACGAGCGGGTGTGTAATAGAGGGCAATTCCCAGCAGCACCGCAAACAGCAGTTTGAGGGTTCCGGAAATTCCGTGAATCATTAGCAAACGGCGAATTCCCTTCACGCCGACTCCAATCCATTGATGGCCACGTGACGATCCAAACGTCAGTGCAATTGAACTCGCAGGGCGGCCCGTTGATTTCAACGCCCGAGTTCAAAGGCTCTCGCTGCACTCTCGGCAGCAGGTGCCATACGAGTGCAGTTCGACCGCATTCCGGTCTGGCTCATTTGGAATCGTCAAAGGGTGAACCGTCGCAACAGGGCTAGTGAATCCACCCTCATAAGCGGTCCAACACGTACGACGATTACGACCGAACCGCCTCACAAAGACGTGCCGTTGCCGGCGGAATCGTTCCTGCGGTTATCGCCAGAGAGGTGTTTGCACAGTCCCTGTGAATGCGATTGGCTGAACCGTATCTGAGACGTACGGGGATTCCTTACTGTTCGCTGTACAGGCGACGGAATTCGCCGGAGGAATTTCAGGGACCCGCCATCGACGACAAAGAGGATTGCTCTGGTTGTCGTCTGGAGTCGCTGCCAGTTGAAGTCATTGGCCGTCAGGGGCGCGATAGACGGGCAACAGAATCTGGCTGGGATGCTTTTCTGACAGATGCAAGGTGTTGGTTGCGACCCGCCGTTCTGCGTCGGCGCGAAATTCACGGCCGGTGTTGGGATTGGGATCGAATCGAGGTGCGTTCGAGGACGAGATCGCGACGCGAATGCGATGTCCCTTGTTGAAGACCAGTGACGTGCTCCACAAGTCGACAGCGATTTCGACCACTTGACCGGGTTCCAAAAGCTTTTCTTTCCGGAAAGATTCGCGAAACCGAGTTCGCAAGATACCATCTGTGACCAGCATCGATCGGCCATCCGGATAGACGTCGGTCAGCTTCACAGTGAAGTCGGTGTCAGGACAGTCCGAGGACACAAACAGCCGCGCACCAATCCGACCAGTGACTTCCAACGGCTGCTTCAGCTCGTCGCTCGTGAACAGCAACAAGTCCGGTCGCGATTCAGTCGACCGTTGGTCGCGCGGGCCAATGTTGACCCCCAGTTCGGCCCCGCCCACTGTTGGGACTGGGTCGGCCGGATCGTACTTGTAGGACAGACTGCTCGCCTCGTTCGGCTGCTCCGTCGAGAGCGTGCCGGACTTATGCAGGTAGTAAGGCGTCTCAACTGCGGGTGGTGGCCACGTGTCAGCAGATCGCCAGAAATTTCCAGCCGACGGATCTCTCGGATCGCCCATCACGTAGTAATGCACGGCCTTTTCGGTCGCGATCCCGTTGTCCTGACCCTTCAACATCGCATCGAACCAGGCCAGATTGTCGGCACAGCGCGGCAAGCGGTTCGCACTGGCCGGATATTTCAATTCCAGCATGCTGCCGTGTCCGATCGGCGCGATCACCAGTCGACAGTGTCCTTTGGCCGCCGGTCCGCCGCGCGCCTGAATCGTTAAGAACGAATTGATCGTCCCCTGCAGAAAGATGTCGTACCAGCCTCCCAGGAACACGCCGGGCGCGTTCACTCGTTCAGCCTGGGTTTCGGCATTCAGTTCTTCCCAGAACTCGTCATAACGCGGATGTGCCACGAAGGTCTTTAGATTGACATCCGTCATGCCGGTGCCTTTCAGCCAGTTCTCCAGCAGACCGGTCCGAAACGCGCCACCCTGAAAAGATCCCTGGTGATACATGTCTGAAAAGGCAACCACCACATGCTGAGCGGCCAAGGCAGCGGGTGCTCCTGGCGCCGCCATGTTCTGCGTGATGCCCAAGGCAGAACCCCCGGTGCTGCCGATCTTGCCGTTGCACCAGGCTTGCTCGGCAACCCAGTTCAGCGCGTCATGACCATCGTGCGGGGTGTTCCAACCATCGTTATGAAAGATGATGGAATGGTGCCCCTTGGACTTGAACCGGCCACGCAGATCCTGGGCCACAAAGGCATAACCATTCTTGCAGAACCGTTGTGCTTCGCCCTTCAGTCCATCTTTGTTGTAGGGAGTCCGCGAGATCACAACCGGAAACGGCCCATCCCCTGTTGGCAAAGTCACCGTGGTGGCCAGCTCAGTCCCGTCCGACATCGGCACCATGACATCCGAAACCCGAAACTCAGCCGACTCATCCGCGGCAACGGCCGTGCAGACACTTAGCAATACGAACGCCAGTCCACAAATCGCTACGCGAACTGGCGCGAAACTTCGGCAATCGAGCAACATTGGATCTATTCTCCCAAGGCCTTGATCGCTTTCTCTTTTCGCTTGCGTTTCGTTTCTTCCAGCAGTTCCATCTCGGCCTTGATCGTTTTCTTCAAGTCTTCCAGCACGGCATCAAACCGAGCGAGTTCGGCCATTTCACTAAGGACCTGTTCCAACTGCGAAATGAGGACGGTCAATTCGTCGATCGAAGTCCCCAACTGTGTTGTCGGGTCAGTGCCTTTGTCGAGGGCCAGTTTGAACAGGCCCAAAGATCCATCAACATTCGGAAAATTCCTGGTGTTGATCGCGCTCAGTGGCAGCAGGATGCGGTTGTCCAATCGTTCCAGCATCGCCGGCGTGTCGGCGGCATTGTTGATTAACTCTTCTTTGATCTCGCCAAACGAAGATTCGACCCCGGCCGCTTCGACCGCATTCTTGCGAATGCCGTGCAGCGATCGATCGGCGGCCGCATTCAGACCGGACAGAATCGTCTTCATGCGTTCCTCTTCCGCAGACACATTTTCTGATTTCAGCTTGGTCCATTCAGGCAGCTTGTCGTGCTGCGTCTGCAGTTCAGTCAACGCCGTCTTGCATTCGGAGACGATCTGTTCCATGCGCTTGCGAAGATTCAATTCGCGACCGTACAGCATCGACAACAATTCTTCTTCGGGGATGATTGTGAAGACATACTTCATCCCCTGGGCTCGATGAGCTGTACTCGATTGCGATTCGTCGGTTTCGTTCGCCGCCGCGGCCGGGTTCGTTCCGGGCACAGGTGGAATGGTGCAGGCATCGCGGGCAGCGACGGTTACTGTGAGATGCTGCTTGATCGACAGGTCCAGCGGCAGGACGTCAAATCGTTCGAACGCGTCGCTCTCACTGCGTTTCAAAGTGAACTCGCGCGGTTCACCCTTGGGTGGAGCCATGAACGGACGAAACTGCCATGCGGTCGCCTCGTCGACTTTGAATTCAAACTGTGCCGACGCGACACCATAGTCGTCCATCACGGTCCCCATGATGGGGATTCGAGCCTTTCGCGTGATCGAGGTGCCGATCCCCTTCAACTTGGTCTCAACCAGCGGTGGTTGGTCGACGATGGCGTTGATCGTGAATCGGACCGGCGTCGGAGTGGTGATCTTGTCGATATCTTCGAGCGAAATCCGCAACAGTCCATCCGGCGGCAACGGCAGTGGATAAGTCAGAGGTTGGTTCGATTCGGCAGCGGCGCGCAGAACGGCGGGCAGCCGAGTGCTACCGTCGGCCACGAGGATGAACGGCACACCAAACGTTGATTGTCCATCCATCCATGCACCGGATGTACCCGCTGGCGGCGGCGGCAAAGGCAATCGAACCTGCGGGCGGCCGTCTTGAGACTTCACCGTGATGGTGGCCGATGGTGAATCGGAAATGTCCGAGTTCAGTTCGATCTCCCACCGATCCGCGCCGGCATCGCCTTCGATCCGGGCCTGTCGTAATCGCTTACTGGCCGTGACTTGCATGACGAAATCAGTTTGCATCGGCAACGAAATCTGGGCCCCCTTCAGTTCGTTGTCGGTTCTCTCGACAACGCCCGCGGAGTTCAGGCGATTCAAGCCGGTATAAGTTGGATACAGGCACTGAAGAGAGATCTGCTTCACTTCCGGTGGCGGAACAACTTCCACGACATACGGCGCCGCATGGCTGAAGTCGCCGCCCGACACCCACAATCGAGCGTCTTCGATCAGACCGACGAACGTGTGCCGGTAGACGTTATCGACAGAAGGTGTCAGCCAGATCTGAGTCAGACCACGACCCATGCGACTGTCGAGACGAATGCGGTCGGGACGAGTCTTCCCTTGAGGCACTTCGATCAGCAACGCCAGGTCGCCACCCTTGGCGTGACGATAGTGTCCGTTAACGAATTCACGAATCTGGTCGCCGGGCTGCACAACAACCTTCACGACCAAATCGGTGGTTCGCGGCCAATATCCATCTCGTAGATTCACATAGCCGGCGATCCAACGTCCCATCGCCGCCGAATCGGCGACCATCAAGCCAAGGATCGATGCGACCAGTCCCACCGCAATCATGAGCGCGCGACGCAGTGGCTGGCTGTCGAAGACAGAGCCCAGATCGAGTTGTTTGATCGTACGCGTGACGTCGGTCAACGTTCGCTGCAGCATGGCCGCAGTCACCGGAGATTCCACCTCAACCAAACCCTCGGCCGCTTCGACAGCGGTCACGAGTCGGTCGTCAAGTTGTGGAAACCGGCGTTCCAGCACCAGCGCCAGTGCCTTTGTGCGAAATCCGCGAAACACGCGCAGGGCAATCCACGAGAACGCCCCGGCCGTGACCAGTCCAATGCCGACGATCAACACAGTCGCGCGGAACCAGCGAGGCAGTTCGAGATGGCTAAGCTGAAAATACACCCAGTCGAATGCAAAGCTGGCCCAGAACAACAGGCCCAGGACGACCACGACCAGCGCCAATCCTTCCCAGAAAACGTACGAGCGAATTCTCGATCGCAATTGACCGAGAATCGTGACGGCTTCAGCGGGCAGGTGTGTGGTCTGGGTCATTGTGTTATCTGGACGGTTAGTGGCACCAATTCGGGCGGGTCACCCGCAACGTGCGAGCCACCCCGCTATTCTAAACCCAAGTCAATCGCGGATCCCGCCCACCCGCGGCCGGGTCTCATGATATTGAGCAGCGAAAGCACTTTGTTAATTCTTCACCATTAACTCTTCACCAAAAAAGTCTCTAAGACGCTTGCAACGAGGACGATGCCAGTGGCACCCAGAATTTCAATTCTGACAAATCTCAGGCCAGTTTCAAAAGTTTACGCGTCAACCATTCCACCGACAGGATCGCCACCAGGCCATACATCACCCAGTCACGGTCCCACAGAGTTCTCAACCGTTCCGGAATATAGAACTGTTCACCGCGATCGGGTAGCAGTCCGGGCAATTCCACAGCCGCTTCGTCGATCGTCAGATATTTCCCTCCCGTATCGCGCACCAGATCGGTCAGCATGCGCACGTTTTGCCGAATATTCTCGTCTTCCAGCTTCGGCAGCGCGACCACAATTTCGTCGGTCACCTGTTCGCGCGAATCGGGCAGCGTCAGTTCGAGCTTATAAGTGCCCGGCAGACTGACACGAAAATCACCCACGAAGATTCCGGGACTCGAGGGATCACGACGCAATTGTCGAGCAGGCGTCAATGGCTTGCCGGTGGGATCGTACACTTCCAAAGGTATCGAGCCCGCTTCCAATGGTTCGTACTTGGCATCGAGCACTCGGGCTCGCACGCGTGAGGTCTGGCCGATCATCAGCTTGTGGCTGTCAGGCATTAACAGTCCGCGTTTGGTTCCGCGTTTCGATCGACCCTGACCCACCTCGCGAATCGTCTTGATCCAGTAACGGTCATAATCATCTTCGCTGACGGCGCGCAGTCGCCACAGCTCGGGACTGCCGAGGTAGAAAACGAACCCCTTGTTCAGCGGTTGACCGGCCATCAAGACGGGTGGCTCCGCAGCCGCTCGCGGATCCGAATAATTGGCATAGACCTTCGCCCCGGCTTTGTGACCATTTGTCGGATAGCAACGGTAAAAGCCGGCGAACTCTTTCCACCGTGCGGCGGACGACACAGGGTCGTCGGTCAACTGCAAGAAGCCCAGGCTTTGTCCTTCTTTGGTGAACTGAATCGGCCACGGCTGGCTGGAATCCTGATCGAACCGAGCAGCCGTGTAGTACGAACCCAGGATCACGGGATACAAATCGAGCAACGGTTTCCATTGTTCTGCCGTGGCTCCCCCTGCCCCATTCGGATCGCTTTGCCCCGCCAGCGCTGGCGTATTGACATCGCCGGCAATCAACACCAAACCGCCACCTTCCAAGCTGACCCAGTCATACAACAACTTGAACGATTCGGACGCGATCTTTTTCCAATCGGGATCGAAGGCGACCACGACGTCGTACTCGTAAAGTTGTTCGCGCGTTTCCGGGAAACGGGTCAGCAGGTTATTCGATTCCTGACTGGTGCCGACGGATCCCGTTTGCAGCAGCACATCGACATCGAACGATTTGTGCCGGTACAGCAAGTTGCGCACGAACTGATAGTCGCGCATCGGACCGCCTGCGACCAGCAGGACGCGAGTCGGACGATCGAACACGTTCACACTGAACGATTGCTCGTTATCCTGGGTATTGAATTCGGCGACAGGATTCGGAGTCGACACGCGCACGACATAGGTGACTCGTCCGGCTTCAACGGGGTTACGTGAAAACTTCACTTCCGCGGGGACACCGTCTTCCAGCAACTGGACGGGCTTGCGTTCGACGCTGACGGGTTCGGGGTCACTCTCAGATTTCATCAACAGTTCAACATTGACGTCGCGTCCCTTCAACCCGCTCCCTTGCACGAATGCAGTGATCTCGAACGGATCACCCATCTGGACGTCGGTGGGTGAGGCAATTTCTGAAACCGCCAGGTTGACCGGCTGCTCTGTCGTGCCAACCCCAACCGCAATCAGTCGAGACTTCGTCGCGAGAGCTCGATCGTGTGCCGTCGTCGGATCGACACCGGCGTTTGAGGCGCCGTCGGACAGCACCACGATTCCAGACAATGTTCGACCCGTGGCTTGGCGAATCAACTCGGCCAGACTTTCACCCAGCCGCGATTCCAATCCTCGTGGACGCAAGACCTCGTCCCAGTCTAGAGCCACTTCCGGAGCAGTCTTGTCTCCGGTGGGCTTCGGCATCGGAGTAGCAGAGTTCTCGACAACGCGTGGATACACGCGGTGCGGTCCCGTCAGTGCAGAATCGAATGTGTAGACACTGACCTCGTGCTGCTGACGCAATGTTTCGATCAACTTCGCGTCAACCAGCAGTTGCTTAATACGATCGGTTCGCGACGGACCATTCATCGCTCCCAGTGAACGATCCTCGGACGGATTGCCGGCGGGATGGCGCATCGACAGCGATGTATCGACCAGCACGGCGACGCGCGACTGACGATACGATTGCTTTTGAGTGCGATCGGACGGGTTGAGCGCGATGATGGCGAGTGCCACCAGCGTTGCCACACGCAGGCTGGTCAGCCAGACCTTCCAGAACCAGGACAGATCCGCAGTGTCACGCAGGTACAACCACATCGTCCAGACCAACAGCAGCAGGCCGCCGCCGATCATGCCCAGCCAGCCCAACGGCGTCGATGGCCAGTCGAATTCGCGCACTGTCAGCGTGCCCGCATCGGCCGCGGCAAACAGCAGCGAATCAAATTGCAGTTCTGGCATCAACGGTCTTCAGCCTCTTTCGTCGCGATCATTCAATGTTGCGGTTCACTCTAATTCTCATGCAGCAATCGGTCTGCCTGTCGGTTTCGTCTCCGGCGTTTTGGACGGATGGTAACTGAGTCGATAGGCCAGCATTTGTTCCAGGACGAGACAAATGAACAAGGCCCAGATCAGCCACTGGCGAATTTCGGAACCCACTTCGCGGCCTTCGACCCAATCCAAACGGCCAAATTCCTGAATCGAAACTCCGGTCGCGTTCCCCAGCCGCTTCCGCAGTTCAGGCGTTGTCGCCAACTGCAAATCACCCTCCGCAGGAGAGGTATTGTAGGCGATCAAGCGATCTTCACTGACCTGACTCTGCCTCATTAATCGAACGGTATAAATTCCAGGCTCGTCGGTGTCACGGAACTGAGCCATCAAGCGTGGCTGGCGTTTCTTCGCGTCGTCTGCCGCGGCTTCAGACTCGTCCTGTTGTTCCGGCGAAGCCTGAATGCGTGTGGTGCGATCGCCTTCTTCACCCGGAGCAAAAATTTCGACCGATTCCGTGAATTCAACCGGATCGAGCGATAGCGAAATCGGTTCACCCGCCATCCGCCGATCTGGGTTGTGATCGGTGCGCGCCAGATACTTCACCAGTTCCAAATGCACCACGACATAGCTGTTGTCGGTCGCCCAGTTATTCCAGTCTGGCTGGGCCGTTGTCAGGCAGGTGATGACGCGTCCCTTGCCGAACTGATGTTCGAGGAACAACGGATCATGACTACGCAGAGAGGCGATCGTCTGTACGCGATCCTTCCGCTGTTGATCGTCGCGAATCCAGTCTTTCGTGGTCGGGAAGAACTCGAAAATCCTGACCAGCTTGATCAGGGCGTTGTCATCCCCGGCGAAGATCCGGAAGAGCGGATGTAGAGTCGTAACGAGGTCAGCTCCGGGGCTGGTCGCATCGACGATCAGTTCGCGCGGCGCTGAATCGAGTGGGACAGGGAACAGTCCGGCCCCGTTACGATAGAGCGCATCGTTGTAGTGTGCTGGGCGAATCGCATCGCCAACAAACCAGGCCAACCCGCCACCCTCGGCCACATAGCGTTCGAGCAGATCGATCGAGTCGGCCGGCAACTCGGGAACGTTCAACATGTAGATGCAGGCATAACTGTCGAGCGGTCGACGGCGGATGTATTCGGGATTCTCGACGGTTGCCGCATACCCGGTCGCCTTGGGATCCGCCGCGATCGCATCGGCGACGTACGAACCATCTTCCCCCGTCGGATTGCCATCGACAATCAGGATCGGGATCTGACGCGGCACATCGATCGCCAGCGAGCGTGCGTTGTCTTCCGGCAGCGAATCGGCATCCAGTTCAACACGCAGCTTGTGCGTGGTCGGCGTCGTCAGTCGCACTTCGAAATCGTGAGCGACCTCGGACTGAGGTTCGACTTTGTCGAACACGACACTCGACGGCAGCTTTTCGTTGTTGTCAAAGATCGACAGTCGGACGTCACTGGCAATCTGGCTGCCGAAGTTTTTGACAGCGACGCGCATCCGCAAAGGCACATCAACCGCGGCTACCTGAGTGTCACCGGTCAGCGACGTGACTGCCAGGTTTGGATGTCCTTCCGGCACCGCGCGGACCAGGTTGACCGTCACACCCATCCCGGTCAATTCTTCCACCGCCGAGGCAATCGCCTTCTGGTCGCGCCAGTCACGATCGCGAAAATCGGAGATCACATGTAGATGTTGAATCGCGGCCTTTTCTTCCGCCAGCAACTTCTTCGCGGCCTTCAGGCCCGTCGTCAGATCGAGCGCCTGATGAGTGCACTTGAACGATTGCGGATCGAGCTTTGACGACAGCTCGGTCACGAAATCTTCGTTGACGCTGCGTTCGATAAAGAAAGGATGATCGGGTTGCGACAACCGGATCAACGTCAGCTTTTGCGTGTTGGGCTGCTGAGCTCCTCCCGCGACCAGTTGATTGACGACTTTGACGGCCTGAGCGAACCCGTTCGTCTCTTCCCAACGGTCCCTCATCGACAGGCTGTCATCCAGCAACACGACGTGATGCGATTGAGCCCCATGAAAGATCGACAATTGAGCCGGATCGAGAATCAATCGCGAGATCAGCATCACCAGGCCCAGGACAATCAAAATTCGCAATAACAGCAACAGCAGTTGTTCGATCAACAACCGGTTCTGATTGCGCTGCTGGCTTTGCAACAGAAATTCCATCGCCGCGAACCGCACTCGCCGATACCGCACTCGATTGATCAGATGGATCAAAATCGGCGACGCAAGCAGGCACATTCCTCCTGCGACGAAGGCGGGATTGAAAAAGTGGTTCGCGAGCCAGGGTGCCATATCAGGTTCGTTTGAGTGCTTCGTCGATGAGTACAGGGCAGCGTGTGATCGTTCTACCTATTCGTGTTGTTGAATCAAAAGGTCATCAAGTCCGTACCGATTGGCGCATCCCGACGCGGTGCGTCAAATAGTAAGCCAACGCCGCATCGAGATGTTGGCTGGTTCGAATCGTCTGGTAGTCGATCATCTGCCGCGCACAATTCCGATGCAGTTCTTCGACAAACACTTTGACCGCTTCAAGGTATCCGTCGCGCAAAGAACGAGGGTCACAGATCAAGTCGCCCGCCTGTTCCATCCCTTCGAACTTGGTCGTACCGGCGTAGTTGAAGTCCAATTCCTGATCGTCCATGACGTGCATCACCATGACGTCGTGTCCACGCGTACGCAACAGCTTCAGGCCCTTGAATAGACCGGCTCGATCGACGAACAGGTCCGAGATCAGAACGATCAAGCCGCGGCGATTCTGTTCGTCAGCCACTTGAGCCAGCAGGCGCTGGAGATTGGTCTTCTGAGTCGGCTGGGCGGCGTCCAGCGTCGCCAGAATGGCATGCAGATGATTCTGTTTGCTGCTGGGTTCAACGCGAGCACGGATTTCACTGTCGAATGTCGTGATGCCGACTGCGTCCTGTTGTCGGATCAGCAGGTACGACAGCGCGGCGGCAATCTGACAGGCATATTCATACTTGGTCAGCTTGCCAGAACCGAACAGCATCGACTCCGACAGATCGACCAGCAGCGTCGTCCGCAGGTTGGTTTCTTCTTCGTACTGTTTGATGTAGTACCGGTCGGTCTTGGACCAGACCTTCCAGTCGATGCGACGAATGTCGTCACCGGGCGCGTATTCACGGTGCTGCGCGAATTCGACTGATTGGCCGAAATACGGGCTGCGATGGAGACCGGACAGAAAGCCTTCGACGACGTTGCGCGCCAGAATTTCGAGCCGCGCGATTCGAGCGACAGCCTCAGGCGGCAAAAATCTTCGCGAGGTTTGGGTCACGGGTCAGTTCACCTTCCTTTGAAGGAGTCGACTTGATCAATTGCTCGACAATGTGATCCGAAGTGATCCCTTCACTTTCGGCCGAGAAATTGACGACGATGCGATGCCGCAAGACAGGAGCGGCCAGCGCCTGGATATCGTCGGTCGACACATAGGTCCGTCCATTCAGCAGCGCCCGGGCCTTGGCACCCAACAGCAGGAACTGGACGGCACGTGGACCGGCGCCCCAGCTCAATTGTTCGCCGACAAAGGCCGGCACACCGGCTTGACCGACGCGCGTTTGACGCACCAGCGCCAGGGCGTAGTCGACGACATGGTCACTCGCCGGAACCTGCCGCACCAGGCGCTGTAGAGCCAGGATCTCTTCGGCGTTCAAAACGGCTTGAATGTCGTCCGATTGAATCGATGTCGTGCGCTTGGCGATCTGACGTTCTTCTTCGAACGAAGGATAGCGCACAAACACTTTGAACATGAATCGGTCCTGCTGCGCTTCAGGCAGCGAGTAGGTTCCTTCCTGTTCGATCGGATTCTGCGTTGCCAGGACGAAGAACGGATCCGCCAGCACGTGCCGCATCTGACCGACAGTCACCTGTCGTTCCTGCATCGCTTCGAGCAACGCGGCTTGCGTCTTGGGTGGAGTTCGATTGATTTCGTCCGCCAGTACCACGTTGTGGAACAGCGGTCCCGCGATGAAGCGGAATTCGCGTTTACCCGTGTCGCGATTTTCCTGCAACACGTCCGTTCCGGTGATGTCGGCCGGCATCAGGTCGGGCGTGAACTGGATGCGTGCGAAACTCATCGACAGGCAACGAGCCAGCGTGCTGATCATCAGCGTCTTGGCCAGGCCAGGCACGCCTTCGAGCAAACAGTGACCCCGACTGAACAGCGCGATCAACAACTGTTCGATCACGTCGTCCTGGCCAATGATCACTTTGGACATTTGAGCGCGAATCGATTGATACGCCTGCCCCAGTTTGGCTATCGACGCTTCAATCTCGGCCTGTGACACATTGTCGCTCATGACGACGCCGTCTCCCGCTTGTGACTTTTTTGTGAAACAGTGAAGGAATGATGAAACCAGCGCATGCTAGCGGTTGGCGGAAGCCGACGCGACCCCCTGCGCCCCTTTTCGTGCCCATCCACGGTTCGGCAAACGCCCGACAACGTGATCAAAGTCACGCCGCCTCGCGAATCACCGCCCGCTTCATGCTGTGTTCAGGTTTGACGCCACTGACCTGCGAGAAACCGAAATCAGGCCAGACGATCCTCAACAACAACTTTTCGACCGCGCAGAAAGTCCGATGTCGGCATCGCACGCTTGCCATCCGGTTGCAACGTCCGAATTGAAACGGATCCCGAACCACATTGCACAGTGAACTGGTCACCCGTCACGTCGACAACCGATCCTGGCGCCGCGTCAGCACTCGAATTATTCGCGGCCTCAACTGTGACTGACAAGATCTGCAGACGCAACGGTGGTTTGTCATCCTGATGCAGGTGACTAAACGGACCGGGCCACGGCTGCATGCCTCGGACGTGTCGTTCGACTTCGACGGCCGACTTCTGCCACGGAATTAGCCCGTCTGGCTTGGTCAGCTTGCCAACGTGCGAGACCTGTGATTCATCCTGGACAACTCGAACGGCCGTCCCAGCCGCAATTTCATTGATGACTCGCTGAGTCAGCGGGATCGACAAATCAGCCAGCCGAGCCTCTAACTGTCCTGTGGTTTCGTTCGGCCCGATCACCGTAGTGACATGCCCCAGCATTGGCCCGGCATCCAACTTGGGCACGATCTCAATGATCGTCACGCCCGCTTCGACGTCGCCATTCAAAACGGCCGCGTGAATCGGCGTCGCACCACGATATTTGGGTAACAGAGACGCATGAATGTTGATCGTGCCCAATCGAGGCACCGCCAGTACAGCTTTCGATAGAATCTGGCCGTACGCTGCAACGACGAACAAGTCCGCCGCGGTCGCGACAAGTTGTTCGACACTTTCCGGCGTCTTGATCAATTCCGGCTGCAACACGGTTAATCCGCGTGCCACAGCCAGTTCTTTCAAGGGATTCAAATGCTGGTGGTGGCCGCGTCCGGTCCGGTCGGGTTGTGTGACCAAGCCAACCAGTTGGTGTTCGGTCGAATCACACAGGGCCTGAAACGTCGGCAATGCCAACGGTCCCGTACCCAGAAACAGCAGACGAAGCTTCACAAGTAGTATCTTTCGCTCAATGCCGACCCGACCGCCGGATGAATATTCGGCGGACTACTTCCCGGTCGGTTCGTCTTCCGGCGGCTTCGGTTCTCGCTTCAGCAATTCTCGCTTCAGGTCTTCGTCGGAAGCATATCGTCCTTCCGACTGCCAGCGACGGAACTGCGTTTCGAAATCGGCAATGACCGGATCGAGTTCACGTCGCGCCGTGTCGGTCATGCGATCGACGAACAGCACGCCGTCCAGATGGTCGGTCTCGTGCTGCACCGCTCGGGCAGCGAGGTCATCCAGGCTGTACTCAATCATATCACCGTTCAGATCAAAGGCTTCGATGTCGATCTTCGCAGCACGCTTGACCTGCCCATACATTCCCGGAAAGCTGAGGCACCCTTCTTCGCCTTCCGTTGTCCCTTTGCGCTTGATGATCTCGGGATTGATAAAGACGATCTCTTCGTCCTTCTCTTCAGGGTCGGCGGTCAGATTCAGGATGAACAACCGGTAAGGCAACCCCACCTGATTCGCCGCCAGACCGATCCCTTTGGCCTGATACATCAACTGAAACATCTCCGCGACAATACGTCGCAGGTCATCGTTGATTTCGAGAATCGGTTTCGATTTCCAATGCAGAGCGGGATGGGGGTAAGGCAGGATTTCCATGAGATCTCAGGCAGTTCGAGAAACAGCGGTCCAAACCAGCATTATAGGAGAGCGAGAGAACACGGTCGAGCCACTGTCACCATCGAGTTACAACTGCAACTTGGTAGCATTGGTAGCAGCGAAGGCAGCCACGTTAGCGACGTCATCGGGTACAGTACCAACAGGTCACAGTCTTCGAGAGCTGCCAATCCATCCTTAACAGCCCGTTGAAAAAGTCTTGCGACTTGACCGTCCTGTTACACTGAGCGAGCCGTCGTTGGAAGATCGTACCGTAGGAGTTCGTGGTGTCGCAGGGAAAGC